>Ga0123334_1006831_pt1 | contig 10423 bp, 8 predicted proteins | sample BiotimSIPDNA_FD_89706 | JGI IMG/M metagenome (GOLD analysis project Ga0123334, IMG submission 89706) | Anaerobic biogas reactor microbial communites from Washington, USA - Biogas_R1 time_0 SIP DNA | ecosystem: Engineered > Bioreactor > Anaerobic > Unclassified | place: Washington, USA | collected... | reverse complement strand
TCTGATCTATGCGCTGCCCTATACGGTCAACATCATGATGGATGTCACTGCGATGACGGGTGATAATTTGGAAATACAGGGTCAGGTCCTGGGAATACCGCCTTTTAGGTCCTTTTACCACATTACGCTTCCGCTGATAATGCCGGGGGTCATCTCTTCGGTGAGTATGGCCTATATCATATCATTCAGCCAGTATTTCATAACGCTGATGATTGGAGGAGGCAAGGTCAAGACGCTTTCAGTCGTCATGGTTCCGTTCATTCAAAGCGGTGACCGCACCATCGCTTCTTCCTATGCACTTATGTTCGTGCTGTCCACCTTCGTGGTTTTTATATTGCTGGAACTTGTGATCAAAAGGTTTACTGCCCGGTTAAATGGGATCTAAGTATGGAGGGTTGAATTGGAACTTTCATTGAAAAATATATCGGTGGCTCTTTCGGGAGAAGAAATTCTGGATTCCGTCAGCTTAACAGTCGATGATGGTGCATTTATCTCCCTTTTGGGCGCTTCCGGATGCGGTAAGAGTACATTGCTGAAAACCATTGCGGGAATCATTGCTCCTTCAAAAGGATCGGTTTTTTTGAACGGGGTATGCGCAGACCATCTGCCGCCCCATAAACGCGGAACGGTCATTGTTTTTCAGGATCTTCGCCTTTTTCCGCATATGACGGTGGCCGAGAACATTGCTTTCCCGATGAAAATGAGAGGGGCAGCGAGAGAAGAGTACGTCAGAACCACAACGGAGCTGCTAGAAAAAGTACAGCTTCAGGGATTCGAAAGAAGAAGAGTGCGGGAGATGTCCGGGGGTCAGCTCCAGAGAGTGGCGCTGGCAAGAGCTCTGGCAGCCAATCCTAATGTGCTGTTACTTGACGAACCCTTTTCCAGCCTGGATGAAAACCTGAGGCAGGACATGAGACAATTGGTGCAAAGGCTTCAAAAGGATTACAAGATCACAACGATCCTCGTGACGCACGACAGGCAGGAAGCTTTGAGCATGTCCGATAAGATCGCTTTAATGATGGACGGTCGGATTCTTCAATATGATACACCGGAGAATATTTACGATACTCCGGTAAGTCGCACTGTCGCGGACTTCTTTGAAAGCGCACCATATATTGAAGGGGTCGTGAGAGATGGAATCTTTAAATGCGAAATAGCGGAATTCGTAGTTGATAAACCCGATGGAATTTATCAAGCTGTACTCCGTTCCGGTGCGATTTATATAGACGAAAAAGGACCAATCAGAGATTTTTATGTATCGGAGATACAGTATAGAGGTGAGGACTATAAAATAACCCTGAAAGAAGAGTCTTCGAATCTACAGCTGGAAACTTACATTTCGTCACCCTGCCAATTCAATGTTGGAGATATGGTTTGTATTGGATTAAATGTGAGCAGAGTGTTGCTTTTTTCATCGAATTAAGGTTTTATTGAAATTCTATGTTCAACGATTCAAAATCGAATATTAGTCAACTCCTTTTACTGCTTGTATAGCGTTTTTTACTGCTGAAGTGAAAATGTCAAATGTATAAATAATTTTATTTATTATATCAGTTGTCGCTTACTATTTTCTCTAAATATAGTTATAATAGACTACTATGGGACTGAGAGATATCATGAGTCTGAGAAAAGGGAGGAAACCGTAAATGGCATTGAAAAAAGTGTTAGTATTAGGTGTTGGAGCACAAGGTTCCGCGGCAACTCAAAGATTGGATGAAGATCCGCAAGTGTCAGAAATCATATGTGCCGACCGTAGCCTGGCTACTGTAGAAAGCCTGGTAAAACATCTTACAAAAGCAAGGGGAATTCAAGTTGGAGCAGCCGACAAAGATAGCATTGTTGAAGCGGCCCGAGGAGCTGACCTAATACTAAATGCTCTTCCTCTGGAGTGGACAAAGAATGTTCTGGACGCCGCCTTAGAAGTAGGGGCAAACTACCAGGACTATGCAGCAACCACAGCTTTACACGAAGATTGGGTCGAAAGTATCCGTATTCAATATGACGAATATGGTCCGAAGTTTGAGGCGATCGGGAAAACTGCCCTCATTGGAACAGGCTCTGCGCCCGGACTTATTTGTGCAGCAACCAGGGACGCCATGCGCTATTTGGATACCTGTGACACCATTTATAATATCGTATGGGAAGGGGTAGATGTAAAACGCTTCCTGCCCTTCTGGTGGTCACCGGTTACAGCCCTCCACGATATGAGCGAAGAAGCCTACGCAGTCATTGATGGCAATCTGGTACGAACACCGGCCTTTGGACTCCCTATCAGGAGAAAATATAGCTACATGGACAAAGAGATTACCTTCGTGGAGCATTGCCACGATGAGCCTGTTCACTATCACTTTAACAGAGAAAAGTTTTTCAAAGGCGTAAATAATGTATACTTCAAATACGCAGGAGCCGGTATTGACTTCTCGCTGCCATTATACAGGGCAGGCCTTCTTTCCCACGAGAAGGAAATGATAAATGGAGTTGAAATTGCGCCCTTTGATGTAGTTAACGCCCATGTACCACCTGCACCAAGGACCAAGGAGGAAATCAGAGAAATCATCGACGAAGGATTGCTATCCGACTCCGGTTGCATGGCCATTGAAGCATATGGTACGAAAGATGGCAAAAATATTCTTGTGGAAACTCATGTAAGCGCACCGGGGCTGGTTGAATCCTTTGAAAAAGCGGGTATTTCTGCTGAAATGTATCTCACAGGACAAGGGGGATATCTGTTCACTAAGATGCTCCTAAACGACAAGTTCGATCAAAGAGGGCTGATCTCATCTGACATGCTGACCTTTGAGCAGGTAGACTGTTATTTTGAATATGCGAAAGAGTTGGATATAACGCTTAGCACAACCGTAAAAGAAATATGATTTCATATAAAAACCTGCCGTTATTCGGCAGGTTTACTCATCTCATATCTACACGGATACTAAGCCCTCCATATATGCCACAGAGCATTATTCTGGCCTCGCGCAAATACGTCAAGCCTGTTGCCGCCCCAGGATACAGCGGTGGGTTCTGAAGTGATCACACCGCCCAGAGATTGCCATCCACTCCAACCGGGTGTGGGCCGGGAGAAGGTCCGGGTGCCGGAGTACCTTCAATGCTTCTGAGAGTAAATGAAATAATATCAATGAATCAGTATCACAAAAAGTAAATTATTACATTATATGCATGGCGATCAGGTATTGATAGGAACCTTGCAGGTGTTTTCAGTACTGCAGGAGTTTTTGTATAAGCTCTATATTCTGTCTGCTCACAGGTATTGTGCCCCTGAAATGGTCAAAGCCCACATCACAACGGCTTTTGGAATAATAGACGAATCTGGACACCTTGTCCAGATTAACGAGATAGGAGCGATGGCAGCGGAAAAAATTGCTGTTTTGCATCTTGTTTTCAAAGTATTTCAGAGTGTTAGAGGATGTATAGGTATTGGTCAGCGTCTTGATAATAACAGTTTTATTTCTCGCCTCCAAATAGTATATATCGTCAGGCTTTATAAGAACAATTTCACCCTCGCTGTGGATGAAGAACTTTTTTACACTTTCTTTATAGTGATGATTCAGACTGCAAATGGTTCTGGCGTCAGTGCCTACGTCATTGTACTTCAGAATCTTATCTATGCACTGAAAGAAGCGCTCCTGTGTAAAGGGTTTCAATAGATAATCCAGTGCGTCGAGATCGAAGGCTTTCTGTGCATAGTCGTTATAGGAAGTAACGAACACTATGCAGATCCCGGGGTAGCATTTTAATATCTGCTCCGCCATGCAAATACCACTCATTTCCGGCATGTCAATGTCAAGGAATACCACGTTTGGCTCAAGGGTAGCAATGCTTTCAAATCCTTCAAGCGGGTTGGTAAATACGGCTACAATATCTACGCTTTCACTTGTAGCGGCTACTTTTTTCAGCTGGCTTAAAGCAGCTTTTTCATCGTCTATGGCTATTGCCCTTAACATTCGACTGCCTCCTGAAGTTTGTTATCATTGTCGAGGGGTATAATCAGTGACACTTCGGTTCCCTGGCCTTTTTCACTTTGTATAGCAATATCTCTGTTATAAAGCAACTGCATGCGCATACGCACGTTCTTCAAGCCAACGCCATCTTCTGATAAATGCTGGAGGTCTTGTGTTTTACTCTCAAGCAGGTTGTGAATCTGTATTTTGCTCATGCCTACTCCATCGTCCCTGACATTGATTATCAGGTTTTTCGGTGACATTTTAGCCGTGATCAAAATTTTCAAATTGCCCTCGGTCAAACCGTGTTTAATGGAGTTTTCAACCAAAGGCTGGAGAATCAGAGATGGAATTTTATGTTCCAGGCATTGACTGTCCACATCGAGCTCCAATTCAATCCTGTCGTCAAACCTAGTGTTTGCCATGTATACGCAGGATTCAACCAAAGTCAATTCATCTCTTAGTAGAATCAGGTTGATATCCGGGTTGGAGCCGTAGGTGAAATTTCCCCTAAGGTAGTCGGACAGTACGCTTATAAGTTTTTTTGATTTGGCAGGGTTCTTATCCACAAGTTGTTGAATCGTATTTAGGATATTAAACAGGAAATGAGGTTTGATCTGTGACTGCAGCAGCATGAATTGCGATCTTGTGGCCAGCTGCGCTCTTTTATAATTCTCAGAGATATTAATAAATACCATAAAAACCTGAGTCATGAGAAAGATTGTAAAGGCAATCGTATAGGCATGGGCCAAACCGTAGTTAGTATTTATCTTTTCGGCGTATAAAATGTCGTTAACGATTGCCAAGAGCATAACAATTAATCCGATAAGCAAGATTCCCGATGATGTGTTATTCCGGATAAAAGATTTGGTGATAATGAATGCCGAATAACTGAACGAAATGAGTACGCTCAATTGGTATACCCATAAATATGAGCTAAAGGTGTTTGGAGTGGCAAACAGCGTAAACGGGATCATTGCGACCATAGAAATGGAAATGCCCCTATATACTTTTTTCCCGAACTCCCGTTGGTACAGATTGTATATAAATATGGTGTGGAAAAGGGTAATCAGAGGCATGGTAATGTATTCAAGCCGTGCAAGCATAATATGGTCAATATGACCCAATATATTCCAAATGGCTACTTCTCGTACTGCAACCTCTCGTAGAGCGCTTGACAGGCAGAATAGTCCGAGGTAGAGACATGGAAAGTTTTTCTCGATGAGGCTGAGTGATAGCAAGAAGATGCATGTAATGGACAGTATCCCAAACAGCAAATAGCTGCGCATAAGGCTTGTGTCCCGATATTCCACGACATCTTCTTTGCTCCCAAACAGTATATTTCCCCACATGCCCCCCTTGGCGTAGTGAAAATTAGACACGTGGATAACGATGTCAATATCGGAAGAATCGGGGGCAAAGAAGGCAATATTTGGTTTCCATTCAGGAGTTTCCGTTTCTTTTGAAATACCGGGAATGCCGCTCTGATGGATCAATTTTCCGTTTATGTACAGCTTGTAGCTACTGGACATGCTGGGAAGCTTCAGGCCAAGGATGTCTTGACTGTCATCGCTGAGCTTTACCGTGAGCCTATATGAACCATAGGCATGAGGCCCTATACTTTCCCCCTCATATAAAAAGGAATTCCATATTTTCGGTACTTCTATAAATCCATCAGGCAAAGCTGTTGAACCGGCCGGATCGATATACTCGTTATAATAAAAAGCCCATTCTCCCCCTAAGTAAACAGCATTGTCCGAGGAAAAATGCAATGTGGACAAGTCTAAAAAGCCTGTTCGAGCATGGATGGATTCTTTGTCCTTGGAGGCTCCCAAAAAAAGGCCGTAAATGCTTAGAAGGATAAGAAGCAGGAACATCGTCACCAATATTCTGTGAAATTTGGGTCTCTTCAAATAGGTATACAGCATCATATTGAATTCCGTCCGTTAGTAACTACTGCATGTAATCATAATAGAACATGACAAGATATTTTTATATTTTTTATTATATAATAAAGTTCAAAAATAATACAGTGTTATGCAAAGATTCCCTATAAAGTTTCACATTTTGTCACAAAAGTACAAATTTCGACAAAAAGGAAACCGTTTACGCCCATTAAAGTACAGCTTACGACAATACAGGAACCTTCCACGACAGAGTTATTACTTGGGAGGAAAACTATGGTAGATTAAATCTGAATATTTGCGATTCGTGTTTCTATGTTGTGAGGATGTTTCTATGTATTTGGGAAGCGTAAAATTTTTTAAGCATCTGATATTATTGACACTTGGGCTGGTTTTGCTTGTGCCCGTTGGGCTTGCTACTCACTATGCGTTGATTAATGTTCAATTAAATAAAGAATTACAAGCATTGAAATTAAGCAATCTAGCCAACCTGGTATATGTGCAGCAGAGGGAAACGGAGCCTGTATGGCAGCATAGTTTTCAGGCCACAGAGGAAGGTGTCACCGATTATAATTTTGATTTAGAGTATCAAAACCTATATGAGGACCTCTACGTAGGTGAGATTCCCAAACAGGAGAGGGCTTCCAATGCTATCTATCTTACTTTCGATGACGGACCATCCCAATTGACATTGAAAATATTAGACGTTCTTCTGGAGAAGAAAGTGAAAGCCACCTTTTTTGTTGTAGGGAAGAATTTGGAAAGCGAAAATGGAGAGCATATTCTCAAACGAATCGTACAGGAAGGCCATGCAGTGGGGATTCATACCTACAGCCACATTTATAGTGAAATCTATGGCTCGATCGAAGATTACCTCAGAGATTTCTACAAAACCTACGATTTGATTTACCGTATAACCGATATCAAGCCGGATATATACCGTTTTCCCGGAGGTAGCATAAACAGCTATAACAACACCATTTATCAAGAACTTATTTCAGAAATGTTCCGCCGTGGCTTTGTATACTATGACTGGAATGTATCCTCGCGGGATGTGGCCGGCAAAGTCACGCAACAACAAATCTATGATTATGTAGTTCCCTCATGCTTGAAAAATTCAAGAAACATTATTCTCTTTCATGATAGCGCAGGAAAAGTAAACACTCTGAAAGCGCTTCCCGCTATCATAGACGAGCTGACAGCCGAAGGATATCAGTTTGAAACGCTAAGTCGAAATGTCGCCCCAATCACGTTTGGATATCGCGATTAAGGTCTTATAAAAATGAATCGGGAGGAAATGGTATGAGCATCAAAGAGAATGTAGCGCAAGCCTGGAAAGAAATAATAGGAGTTGTAAAAGTGGATGAAGAGACGGAACAAGAGGGGACTCCGGAGACTGTAGATTTTTTGTGTGAAGCAATCGAAAAGGTGGATACACGAGCCACGAGTCAGGATGCACAGGTGTATCCTGTGAGCATTATTGCGGATGGAATGATGGTTGATGGAGATGCTGAGGTAAAGGGCGACATTGAGATTCGTGGGGCGATAAAAGGAAACATTACGGCAGATGGTAACGTATCGGTAACAGGTAAAGTGCAAGGGGATCTATTCTGTAAAAAAGACGTGGTTCTAATTTCAGCTGCAGTTCTCGGCAATATAACCGCCTCCGGAGCGATTAGCTTAGACAAGGATTCAACTGTTGTTGGAAACATGGATGCAAATAACGTGACAATTGACGGAAAGATTAAAGGGTCTCTCTCCGTGAAAAAAACGGCTTGCCTTAAAAAGGATGCGGTGCTGATCGGTGATGTTGACGCCGGCAGAATATCTATGAGTGAGGGAGCGGTAATCATAGGTTCTTTGAACATTGATTCGGATTTTATTCCCTCCATAGAGTTTGATGAAGTAGGGATATAAGGCTGTCCTCATGAGGATTGGGGATGAATCTATATCGCAAAAGTAAATTATTACAGTATATGCATGGTAATCAGGTATTGATAGAGCCTTGCATTCTTTTGGAAAACAAGTATAGTTAAATTGTAGAAATATAGCGAAAGCGGGTAGGATATGGAGTCTAATACAGTAGACCAAAAATTGGGTGTATCCCAAGATGCTCTTTTCTCTGTGCTTAATCTTTTTCCCATTCCAATGGAGGCCTTTTCTTCCGACGGCGTTTGCTTATTTATGAACAAGGAATTCTTAGAGTTTTTTCGTATCCAAAATCCTCTCGATATCATGGGAAAGTTCAACGTTTTTCATGACTCCTCTATCATTCAAAGACTGGGATTGACAGACTATTTAAAACGTGTGTTTTCCGGAGAAATTCTATCCGTTTGCGATGTAAAGGTGCCCTTTGAGGGGCAGGAGATGTATCAGGACATTACCAGCTTTCCCCTATTGCATACGGACGGAACAGTGGCCTATGTTATTACGGTGTTCATAACAAAGCGTACCTATCAGTGGAGACTGGATACCATCAGGGTTAAGGAATATATGGACACTCACTGGATGGATGACTTTGATTTAGATAGGGTTTCCACCCATACCGGTTTGTCCCGCCATCACCTGACACGGATGTTTAAGAGTTTTATGGGCATCACGCCTTATCGCTATTATCAAGGCCTCAAGGTTGAAAAGATTAAGGAAGCCTTGGGAGATTTAAGCCTGAATATCAGTGAAGCCTTTGCTCTATGCGGGGCTGATTATAATGGTGGCTTTGCAAAAGCCTTCAAAAGAAAGACGGGGATGACACCCTCCGAATATAGAAAGATCCTTCAAACAGAGCCTTTTCCCACAATGCCCGTATCTCCTGTTTGCGAATCCCGGGAGCAACTCTTTCGAATAGCTGAGCTTTTTCCTATTCCAATCCAGATATTTAAGAGTGATGGCGACATTGTTTTCATCAACGATGCCGTTCTCAGGATGTGGAACGTCAGGGACACCTCCCTGATTTTAGGGAAATACAATCTGATTCGCGATCCCTTCGCGAACGGTCAGCCCGAGCTTAAAGACGGTATCCGCAAAGCTTTTGAGGGTGAAGCAGTTCTGATTCCCGATGTCCGCATCCCACTGGAAACATTTTGGGAGTGGTACAAGACGCGCAGTCCCGTCTATGATATTGAAGCAATCTATACGGATATCCTGAACCTTCCTGTCCCGGGTACGGACGGGCAAATGGCGTACATGATGAGCATATTTTTTACAAGCAGGATCTATCAGGGGAAACCGGAAGTAGCAAAGACCAGAGAATATCTTGAAAATAACTGGAGGGAAGAATTCGATATTGACAAAGTTGCAGAGGCTGTGCATGTAAGCCCATCCCATCTTATACGGCTGTTTAAAAAACATACCAGTATGACACCATTTAGATATTATCAGCAGTTGAAGACAAACCGGCTCAAAGAAGCCTTACAGAACAGAAACCTAAGCGTCGCTGATGCGTTTGCATCCTGCGGCTTTGCGTATCCCGGCAATTTTGCAAGGTTCTTTAAGGAACAAGTGGGAATGACGCCATCCCAATATCGTAAGAGGATGGATTGATGTGGGACTCTCTGTCCAAAGAGCTATGAGCATAAATGAATGATTTTAAGCATTTATCCGCTATAAAGCGGTGTTTTCTTTTAATACAATAAATAAGATCTAGTCACTTTTGCTTCTGATTACAGGTGCATATCTTGATTGTGAAACGTAAGGGGGAGATTCGTATGAAGAAAACTTTATCTTTAATCCTATTAACCGTATTAATACTGGCACTTGCCGCTTGTGGCACGGCAGAGCCGGCACCAGATGAAACAAACGGCGAAGCTGCTTCTACAGTATCTGACCAAAGTCAAACAAACGATGACTCTCAAAGCCCGCAAACCTCCTCTGATTCAACAACTCTTCCGGCCAGCTATCCCAAGGATACTTTGCCCCTGGCAGCAGATGCTGAGATCATTGATGTGAGGGAAAACCCTGCGAGCAAAGGGCTGGAAGTCATGTATGTAAGTGACAATGACATCGGCACCCTACGCGATTTTTATGAAGGTGCATTGAAGGATGCACCGGACCTAGACACAATGGAAACAGCGGATGGTTATATGATTTCCGCAAATATGGACGGCGTTGGATACAACATCATGCTAAGTGAAGATGCGATGAACCCCAATCCACAATATGCAGGAAAAAAATCCGTCTACCTTATCCTGTCCGGATTGGAGTAACTGCGCAGCAGATAGTTCGTAAGATAAGATTGAACTTGGAGGAAAGATTATGAAATACAGAAGCTTGGCATTTGCGCTGGTCTTGTTGCTACTTGTGAGCTCCATGCCCTTAGGCGCTTCAGCCGCAGATTCGGCTCCTTTTACACTGGATGTCCCTAAAAATCTGATAGCAGAATTGAAGTATGACCAGAACAACTGGCCTTACTTTGCCATTAAGCTGGATGTACCACAGAGCGTTCAGACAATCAACAAGAATTTAATTAAGGATCCGCAATACTATTCTGGGACAAACAGCTCACCCATAAAAATAAGATTTCAATTTAGGTATGGGGACTACGATTGGAACAAAGGTCCTTCC
>Ga0123334_1006830_pt1 | contig 10423 bp, 6 predicted proteins | sample BiotimSIPDNA_FD_89706 | JGI IMG/M metagenome (GOLD analysis project Ga0123334, IMG submission 89706) | Anaerobic biogas reactor microbial communites from Washington, USA - Biogas_R1 time_0 SIP DNA | ecosystem: Engineered > Bioreactor > Anaerobic > Unclassified | place: Washington, USA | collected... | reverse complement strand
GATGGGGTAAGGGGGAGGTGGGCATGGCCAATACATAATCACGTATGGAATGGCAAGACATTCGTCAGATGGAACAGCAAACTGCAAAATTAGTCTGCATCACTATTAGTTGCGGATTTTAGGAATAACTACCAACGACCTCATCAAGGGCTGGAGGGATCTATTCCCTCTAAAGTCTATGGAAGAGTCGCTTAAAGCATTTTTCAGTTAAACTAATTGTTAAACTTGTTTAATATTGGGGACTAGTATAATAAAAACATGTAATTCCCATGTAATGACCACTAATTTTCATAAATAATTATTGATGTGCATGAAGTTGTTTGGAGTTACAGCAATTCGGCTCTTCAATTCTCACAAATAAAAATTCGTGGGCATTTATGGGCATTTATGTTAAATATAAAACATATCATTCCCCATAGAGCCATTGCACACAGGGAAGTAACGGGAAAGCAATAGAACAGGGGTAACTTGTTCATTGTATTTCATGTAAAATAAGGCAATCAACAATGCCCCAAATTATAAAATAAGGCAATTGGACTGAATAAATAATGTAAAACAGGGCTATGATTTGGGGATTATTTTGCATGTCTCATACAAAATAATCGTACCTTTGCAACATGAATCATCTAAATAAGAAAAAATACAAACTGATAGCGGTGGATCTTGACGGCACTCTTGTGAGAAGTGACCAGACCATATCACCTCGCACACTGGAGATGCTGAAGTATGCACAGAGTCAAGGTGTCAAGGTGATGATTGCATCGGGCAGACCTACATGTGGCACTATACATGTGGCTGAAGAATTGGAACTGGAGAAATATGGAGGGTATGTGATGAGTTTCAACGGTGGAGAGATTTGTGATTGGGCAACGAAAGAGGTGCTGTACAAGGAGATTCTCAACACAGAAGTGATTCCTTTTCTTTATGAAGAGGCCAAGAACCACGATATGCACATCATCACCTATATGGGCAGGGAGGTGGTGATCGAGGTGGAAGATAATGAGTATGTACGCTATTCGTCCATGCGCAACAGGATGCCGATACGCAAGGTGGATGACTTTCTCAAAGCCATTGAAGGAGAGAGCATTGTCAAGTGTATGGTGGTAGGAGAGCCCGATCCGTTGCGTGAACTTGAGTCTGAACTGCAAGTTGTGCTTGAGGGGAAGGCGGGTGTGTTTAGAAGCGAGCCTTTCTTTCTGGAGATTGTGCCGCTGGGCATAGACAAGGCGAAAGGACTGAAAGTCTTGTTGGAAAGGATGGGCATTGAACGGGAGGAAGTCATTGCCTTTGGTGATGGCTATAATGATGTGACAATGATCGAGTTTGCTGGCACAGGTGTGGCGATGGGGAATGCGACAGAGGAAATAAAGAATGCCGCCGACATGGTTACACGAAGCAACAATGACGACGGCATAGTATTTGCTCTTGAACAACTGGTGTCATTTACATAGGCTGACGCTTGTGGACTGATGACGCAAAAGCATCTTCTTATCAAGACAACCTATATAAACGAGGCACAAAATAGTTATTCGTCTTCTGTATAGGCCTTATTGACAGCAGTAAGCGCATTGAGTGTCTTTGGGAATCCAATGTAAGGAAGCATGCCCGTGAGGACTGCCACCATCTCCTTCTTGCTGATCTTCATGTTTTTACAGCCAAGACCGTGGTGCTCCAGCTGAGGCTGGGCTACGCCCATAGAGGCGAGGAGGCAGAATGTGACGAGTTCACGATGCTGCATGTCAATGCCCTTACGAGTGTAGAAATCGCCAAAGCAGTAAGTCTCAAGGAATTCGATGATGTGTTCCTGGCCCTTGGGTGCGTTCTTTTCCATCTCTGCCGCTGTGCCTGCACCAAAGATTCCATCTATATACTCGCGACCTTTCTCGCGTCGCTCTTCTGGGGTGACAGTGCGCTGATCCTTGAGGGGAAGTTTGATGTCATTGTTTTCAAACACCTCATTGAGTTCCAGAAGGAAGTCTATCATCTTGGAGAAACCCACATAGGGAACTGTCTGGTAGATGACCTCACGAATCTCACGTGGCTTAACACCTACATTGAGGCACACATCCACATACACCTTAAACTGTCGCATGGCATTGCAGCCAATGGTGCTGGCAAGGATGCACAAGCAACGTGTTTTCTCCAACACAGGTTCTTCGGTGAGTTTGAGAGCCTCATCGAAAGCGAAGTTATCAAAGATTTGTGTCAGTTCGGGGTCGCGCTTAAGAGTATTAACAGAATTACGCTGAGAGAAGAGTTTGCGTATCTGCTGGCGAGCATATTCACTGATTCCTGTTTCTGTCATGGTTATACTTGGTTTTGTTGTTTTTGCAAAGATAATTCTTTTTTCTAATAGAAAGAACATTTTTCAGTATTTTTCTCTTTTTTTTATGCCAAGGGAGTATTTCTTCATTGTTTTAGGGATAAATCGGGTATCTTTTTGGGGTTTTCCTTTTTGGCTTTGAAGAATATTCGTACCTTTGCATGTGATACAGATCTTTCTAAAAAGAAAAACTAATAATATATGAGTATCAAGAAAAACAGCGATACATCAAGCGTGAACAATGCCATCAAAGCATGGTGGATTGTGACTGGAATCATTATCTTCACGATGTTTTTTGGCGTTTATGCCATCTCGCAAGGATGGTTGGGCAAACTACCTCCCGTAAGCGACTTGCAGAACCCTATCAACAAATATGCTTCCCGTGTGTATTCATCTGACGAGCAACTGATTGGCACATGGAGTTATGCAAGCGAGAACCGCATGATGATTCCATACGATTCTCTCCCTGAAAATCTGGTGAAGGCACTGGTGGCCACCGAAGATGTGAGGTTTTACAATCACTCGGGAGTTGATATCAAGGCTGTGGGGCGTGCGGTGGTGAAGCGTCTGCTCATGGGGCAGAAGAGTGCAGGTGGTGGTTCTACCATCACTCAGCAGTTGGCAAAGCAACTCTACTCTGATGTGGCGAAGTCTGATGGCAAGCGCATGATGCAGAAACCCATTGAGTGGTTTATCGCTGTGCAGTTGGAGCGTTACTACACAAAGGAGGAGATTATCACCATGTATCTCAACTATTTTGATTTCCTCTATACTGGCGTGGGCATTAAAAATGCTTGCCGCACATATTTCGGGAAAGACCCCATTGACCTGAACCTCAACCAGTGTGCCATCTTGGTGGGCATGTGTAAGAACCCTTCACTGTATAATCCCTTCACACGTGGAGAGAATGGAGAATATCTGGAAAACGAGCGCTGCAAGGAGAGAAGGAATGTGGTGTTGGGGCAGATGGTGAAGGCTGGCTACATCACACAGGCTGAGGCTGACGAGGCAAAGGCACAGCCTTTGGAACTTTTGGCGAAGCCTAAGATCACATCGCACAAGGAAGGCGCAGCCCCTTATTTCCGTGACCACCTAAGGAAGATCCTGATGGCAAAGCGTCCCGAAAGAAGTCAGTATGCCTCATGGCAGGGTCAGCAGTTTTATGACGACTCTGTGGCATGGGAGCAAGACCCACTGTATGGATGGTGCAACAAGAACACCAAGAAAGATGGTTCACATTATAATATATATACAGATGGCTTGAAGATCTACACCAGTATCGACACACGCATGCAGAAGATGGCTGAGGAGGCTCTCTTCGAACATGTGGCAAAGTATCTGCAACCTGCCTTTGAACGTGAAATTAAAAACTCAAAGACAGGACCATATAAGTCGGTAGGTGTTGCCAAGATGAATGAGATTGTGGATCGATATGTGAGGCAAAGTGAAAGATACCGTGTGCTGAAGGAGAGCGGCTGGAGCGAAGAGGACATCATGAAGTCGTTCAACACACCTGTGAACATGCGTCTCTTCACGTATGGAAACTCGTATGACGAGCCAAACATTATCGAGACAACAATGACTCCTCGCGACTCCATCATCTACTACAAGAAGTTCCTGAGGGCTTCGGTATGTGCGATTGACCCGCAGAACGGACAAGTGAAGGCGTATGTGCCGGGCTTGAACTTCGAATATTTCATGTATGACAATGTGCTGGGTCCTGGCCACAGACAGGTGGGCTCAACCATCAAGCCCCTGCTCTACTCTCTCGCCTTGTCCAGCCAAGGTTTCACTCCTTGCGACGAGATAGACGCAAGTCCTAAGAACTATGGAGGATGGACACCGAAAGGTAGTGCTCTGGGCATGGTTCCGCTAAAAACAGCCCTCGCCCACTCTAACAACCACGCCTCGGTATATCTATTGAGCCTGATTCGCCCTCAAAACTTCATTGATTTCTTGCGCGACCAGCTGAAGATTTCCACTTACACCATGCAACCCAACTTGACTATTGCACTGGGGTCAGGCGATGTGAGTGTGGGAGAGATGGCGAGTGCCTACACCATGTTCCCAAGCATGGGAATCCACTACTCTCCGCTTCTGGTGACAAGAATCGAAGATGCTGATGGCAATATCATCACCAACTTTACTCCAAGAATGAATGAGGTGTTGAGCAAGGAGAAGGCTGCTCAGATGATTTATATGCTGAAGGCGGTCATTAACGAAGGTACGGGCCGTTCGCTGAGAGGCGGCGAGTATCACATCACTGGCGACTTGGGTGGCAAGACTGGTACGACCAACAGCAATGCTGATGGCTGGTTTATAGGCTTCTGCCCCAAGTTGGTAGTGGCAAGTTGGGTGGGAGGTGAAGACCGTGACATCCACTTTGGCAGCATGGCGTTTGGACAAGGCGCAAGAGCCGCCCTGCCTATCTTTGGCAAACTGATGCGCAAGATTTACAACAAGGGGCTTCTTGGCATCAGCGAGAAGGACAAGTTTGACATTGACGAGAACTTCCAGCCTTGTGACAACGACCTGATGTCACTCCCAAGCGCAGCAGGCTTGCTCCATCCGGAAGAGGAAGACCGTGTGGAATATGACGAGGAATTCTTCTAAGGATTTGATGATTCGTATATCCATAAAACTCAACATCCTCTGGAAACATGGAGGCTCTTGAAGCCAGAAGATTCTCCCAAGCCGCAGTTGCCAACCCTTACTCTTTAAATAACAAAGACATTCTCATGAAATTTATCGGAATTATACCTGCAAGATATGCCTCAACCCGTTTTCCTGCCAAGCCATTAGCCATGCTGGGAGGGAAAACGGTGATTGAGAGAGTTTACAGACAAGTGGAAGGTGTGCTGGACGATGTGTGTGTGGCTACTGACGATGAGCGCATCATGGATGCAGTCAAGGCTTTTGGTGGCAAGGCTGTCATGACCAGCGTGAATCACAAGAGCGGCACAGACCGTGTGCAGGAGGCTTTCGGCAAGGTGGGTCTGGGCTATGATGTAGTAGTGAATATCCAAGGTGATGAACCTTTCATACAAGCCCAGCAATTAGAGGCTATCCGTGGCTGCTTTGAGGACGAGACTGTGGATATTGCCACGCTTGTGAAGCCCTTCAAACCAGAAGACGGATTTGTGGCATTAGAGAATGTAAACTCGCCCAAGGTGGTGGTGAACAGGAAAATGGAGGCTCTGTATTTCTCCAGAAGCATCATCCCATTCACGCGTGGCAAGGAGAAGGCGGAATGGCTGAAAGGGCACACCTACTACAAACACATCGGACTGTATGCCTACAGAGCCGAAGTGCTGAGGGAAATCACTGCACTTCCCCAGTCCAGTCTGGAGTTGGCAGAGTCATTAGAGCAGTTGCGCTGGCTGGAAAATGGATATAAGATCAAGGTGGGCATATCGGAGATAGAAACCATCGGAATTGACACACCTGAAGACTTGGAAAGAGCAGAGCAGTTTTTGCAAAGCAAGTAAAACAGCCTCTTACTCTTCACCTAAGAGATTGGAAAGCCTGATTCGACATTGGCTCGAAAGAGAACCAAAAATCGCTTAAAGGGCTTCATTTGACCCGAATTTGGGATTTTTTGATTTAAGAACGGTTAAAAAGCCGTTCTTTCTTTTTATATCTCATTTATTAATAGTAAATTTGTAGAGATTTATACATTGCAAAAATAAAAAATATCATTTATAATATCAATGGAAGATTTAGAAGACAGAATTATTAAAGTAGAAATCAACGAAACGATGAAGAAGAGCTACATCGACTACTCCATGTCGGTGATTGTGGCTCGTGCGCTTCCTGAAGTTCGTGATGGTTTCAAGCCTGTGCATCGACGCATTCTCTATTCGATGGACAAGCATGGCAACACGTCGGACAAGGCCACGGTGAAGTGTGCGCGCATCGTGGGTGATGTGCTCGGTCACCTCCACCCTCATGGCGACTCTTCAGTGTATGGTGCTCTTGTGCGCCTGGCACAGCCTTGGGCCATGAGATACACACTGGTGGACGGACAAGGAAACTTCGGATCGGTGGACGGTGATGGCGCAGCAGCCATGCGTTACACAGAGGCACGTCTCAGCAAGATTGGCGAGGCGATGCTTGAGGATATAGACAAGGAAACAGTGGACATGGTGGACAACTTCGACAACTCGGAGAAAGAACCTACTGTGCTCCCCACCCGCATACCTAACCTTTTGGTGAATGGCGCAACAGGTATTGCCGTAGGTATGGCTACAAACATTCCTACCCACAACTTAAGTGAGGTGATTGACGGATGTGTGGCTTACATAGACAACCCAGAACTGACCAGCACCGACTTGATGCAGTTCATCAAAGGCCCAGACTTCCCTACAGGCGGTGTGATCTGTGGCATTGACGGCATCAAGGATGCTTATGAGACAGGACGTGGACGTGTTGTGATTCGTTCTAAAACAGAAATTGAAACAGAAGGAACTCATGACAAGATTGTCGTGACTGAGATTCCCTATAATGTGAACAAGTCTGAGCTGATCAAGAAGATTGCTCAACTCGTGAATGAGAAGAGGATTGATGGAATCAGCAATGTGAATGACGAGTCTGACCGTGAGGGTATGCGTATCGTCATTGACATCAAGCGTGAGGCAAATGCCAATGTGGTGCGCAACAAACTCTTCAAGATGACAGACCTGCAGAGCACTTTCGCCGTGAACTGCATCGCTATCGCAGACCGCCGTCCAAAACAGCTGACCCTGAAGGACTGCATCCGCTATTTTGTCAATCACCGTCATGACGTGGTGATTCGTCGTACCAAGTATGACAAGAGAAAGGCAGAGGAGCGTTCACACATTCTGGAAGGTCTCATCATTGCCAGCGACAATATTGACGAGGTTGTGCACATCATCAGAGCAGCCAAGAGTCCTCAGGAGGCAATGGACAACTTGATGAAGCGTTTCGACCTTGATGAGATTCAGGCTCGTGAGATTGTGAACATGCGTCTTCGAGCATTGACAGGTCTGGAGCAGGACAAACTTCATGCAGAATATGATGAATTGCAGAAACTCATCCAGTATCTGGATCAGATTCTCACAGACGATGCTCTTTGCCGCAAGGTGATGAAAGACGAGCTGCTGGAGGTGAAGGCCAAGTGGGGCGATGCACGCAAGACCGAAATAGACGTGACTGCCAGCGAAAACTTCGACCCAGAGCAGTTCTATGCCAAGGAGGAAGTGGTTGTTACCGTTAGCCACCTCGGCTACATCAAGCGCACCACCCTCACAGAGTTCCGCACTCAGGCCCGTGGAGGTATTGGAGTGAAGGGAAGCACGGCACGTGATAAGGACTTCATCGAGTTCATTTATCCTGCCAACACTCACAACACCATGATGTTCTTCACTCAGAAAGGAAGATGCTTCTGGATGAAGGTTTACAATATCCCTGAAGGCTCACGCACAGATAAGGGTCGTGCAATCCAGAACCTTCTCAACATTGACTCTGATGACAAGGTGACGGCTTTCATCTGTATTGAGAACATCAATGATGAGGAATGGGTGAAGAGCCACAATCTGATTTTCTGTACTCGCAACGGTATCATCAAGAAGACTGCTTTTGAGAACTACTCTCGTCCACGTAACAATGGTATCATTGCCATCAACCTCAACGAGGGTGACGAAGTGGTTGAGGTATTGCTCACCAGTGGTAACGATGAGATTCTCATTGCTAACCGCAACGGTCGTGCTATCCGATTCAACGAAAGCACAGTGCGCAATATGGGTCGTGGAGCTACAGGTGTGAAGGCCATACGTCTTGACGAAGATGGCGAAGACCAGGTAGTTGGCATGATTGCATTAGCTAAACCTGAAGGGGATGCAGGAAGTGTTGAGACTGCTGACGAGATGGAGGAGAACGAGGATGAACTTCTGGAAGAGGTGGAGAACATGGAGGATGGCAATTCTGAAGAGAATGGCAACCCTGCAGAACCTACTATCCTTGTATTGTCAGAGAAGGGAGTCGGCAAGCGTTCTACAATCAATGAATACCGCATCACCAACCGTAATGGCAAGGGTGTGAAGACCATCAATATCACAGACAAGACTGGTAAGCTTGTGGCTATCAAGAAGGTGACAGAAGAAGAGGACATCATGATCATCAACAAGAGCGGTGTCACCATCCGTCTCTCTGTGGCTGACATCAAGAAGTCTTCTCGCAACACCCAGGGTGTGAAACTTATTGACATCCAAAAGCGCAACGATGTGATTAGTTCTGTATGCGTGGTGGAACATTCTGAAGACCCTGAGTTGGAAGGTGAAGAAGGTGTTGATACTACAGAAACAAACAACACTCAAGAATAATAACCAACCTGAATTATAAACTTTTTAAAACCGTGTCAATTATGAAAAAAATTATTTTGATAATGGTGGGTCTCTTGATGATTTCCTCTGTATCTTTTGCACAGGACAAAGAGGCTTTAAAGGCACAGAAAGAGGCCGAGAAGGCTGCACAGAAAGTCTTCAAGGAGGCTAAGGCTATCTATGAGACATCTATTCCCAACGAGAAGTTTGGCCGTAAAGAGACTGACTTCGAGAAACTTGCAAAGGCACTTCCACTGATTGAAGAGGCTACTAAGAATGAGTACACTAAAGGAGTAACTGATACTTGGAAATATTCAGCAGACATTCAATATGAATTCTACAAGAAGCTGGAGAATGAGGTGAAGGCTGACCCTGACAATGAAACGCTCAGAAGCAAGTATGTCGAGGACGGTATCAAACTCATGAATTCATGTATTCAGTACGACGAACTTCTCTTTAAGGATGAGAAAATCAAGCCTGAAGAGAAAACAGCCATTCATCAGAGGTATCAGATTATGGGTGTGAATCCTGCAATCCAAATACTTCAGGCAGCACAGAATGCGTCAAACAGCGACGACCCTGAGCAATTGAAGAAAGGTGCGGAATATGCTGAACTTTTCCTTCAGACACTTCAGAACACTCATCTGATGAAGGATTTCAAAAATGAGAATCTGGATGACTGGATTACCTATGCAACTGCATTCCGTGCTCAGTCTTACCTGAATGTTGAAGGTACTCCCGAAGAAAAAATTATTGAGGTGTATGAAGCCCTGATGAAGACCAGATATAAAGGTATTGCTTACCAGTCTCTCTCTGGCTACTTCCGCGAGAGAGATCAGACAAAGCAGAACAAATATCTGAAAGAGGGTGTTGATGCATTGGCTGGCGATGATGACCAGGCAGATCTGCGCGCAAACTTCGTGGCCATCCTCATGCAGAATCTCTACAGAGGTGGCGACAAGGAGGGATTTAAGAAGTATGCTGAAATCATGAAGACAGACTATCCCGACAACGAGAATGCAGTGAATGCTTATCTTCTTGAAGGCGAGATGCTTTTCGAATCAAAAGACTATAAGGGTGCGCTTGATATCTTCATGAAAGCAAAGGAAATGTTCTCAGATGACAGATGTATCCTTATGGCAGCACGCTCTGCTTGGATGGTTGCTCAAACAACAGGCTCTAAAAAGGCTGAAATGGATCAGGCCATCGCTCTCTTCCTGGAACTGGAGAAAGCTAATCCAACTGAGCCATCACTTTGGGGCGAATCACTCTACATCCTTTATAACAATACTCAGCAAACTGCTCTTGCCGCAAAGTACAAGAAGTATTACAAGCAATAGTTATGCACTGAAAATGAACTAATCCATTAGATTGGTTCAAAACAAAAATAGAAGAAAGGGCGGAACTCATTGAGAGTTCTGCCCTTTCTTCATGCTAAGACAATCAAATCATCTTGGTCTATTCCATTTTCCACAAATAAGAAATATCCATTGAAACCTTCTTTAGGAAGAGAAAAGAAACGTTACCGGAAAAAGGCTAAAACAGTACGGATTCTCATGCAGATTTGTTCATCACATAACTGTAGAATCTTTCTTGGAGTATAATACCTCAGTTCGGGATAAGAAATCTCTAAAATAGTTGGGAAAAAAGTTGGTAGTCCAACAAATATTTTGTATCTTTATGTGTGAAAATCAATTAGTTACAAGAATATAAGTTATGACTACCGGTTACAAAGTTACAGAATTATTTTGTGTTATTG
>Ga0123334_1006828_pt1 | contig 10427 bp, 9 predicted proteins | sample BiotimSIPDNA_FD_89706 | JGI IMG/M metagenome (GOLD analysis project Ga0123334, IMG submission 89706) | Anaerobic biogas reactor microbial communites from Washington, USA - Biogas_R1 time_0 SIP DNA | ecosystem: Engineered > Bioreactor > Anaerobic > Unclassified | place: Washington, USA | collected... | reverse complement strand
TGTCTGTTCTATAAGGACTTTGAAAACCTTTATTTTAGAACATACCGATGCGGCCTTACGTTTTGACCCGAATTATTTTATTGAACAAAGCCATCGTGGGGTAGAATACCATGATTCTTTTCAAAATAAAATACAATGGCCTTCCAAAAATCAAAAGCAAGAAATTCCTACTCTCACAGAAAAAGGGACGAGTATTGAATTTTTTAGAATTGCGGGCGAGTCTGTTCAAGGAGAATTGGTTTTTAATGCATCACAAAACAATGATGGGCTTTCTTTAAAAATTCCTCATACGTTAATTCCATCGCTTTCACCTGCCTTTTTAGCGTTACAGCTTTCTCGTTGGCGTCATTGGATGCTCGAAGCGATGATTCGAGAGCTGCCAAAAGTAAATCGTAAATCAGTAAAAAATCAATTTGAAGAAATCGATGATCATTTTTGTGTTAAATTAGAACAACATCCTAATGCTTCTCCTTTTCTTGCTTTGTATGAGGCACTTGCAGAAATGAAAGGATTAGATGATATTCATCTTAATTTAAATCCAGAGAAGGAGCATCATCTTCGGCTTCACTTGAGCTTTTTCAGGGAAGGGTATTTAGAAGAAAAAAAGGTAGAATTATCGCCAGAATGGGGCTCTTTTCGCTTTTTCAAAGAAATACGTTCGTTGATTTCTTCGTTTGGAGTCGATGTAAATCTCGGAGACTTTAGGTATGGATATCGTCTTCACGAAAATGCTTTGATGATGCCTGAAGAATCCGATTTTTGGCAACAAAGATTAAGAAAAATTGAAAAAGGAGCTTGTCAGCAATCGGTGATGTTGATTATGAATCGTCTTGCATTTATTGAAAATGCAGGCTTATATTCTAATGAAAATCCATTACCTCATAAAGACGAAGTTTTTAAAACTTTAGTAACAGAACCTTTTGAACCCGATGAATTAGACCGTTTTAGTCATTTGCATTTTTCTCGTTCTAAAAAAGTGAATGATTTTAAGGCTCTCCAAGAACAAACAAAACCAGAACAAGAAATAATACGTTTGATTTTAAATCGAATGACTTTTGAGTCTGGATTGTTAGGTAAAGAGGCTTTTGTTCGATGTTATGAAACGTTAAAACGCTTTTGTGAGAATACTCGCGGAAATCGTCCAGTGGACCCCGTTTTTAAGAAGAAGGTTTTAGCTTTTCCAGAGATTTCTTCTCAGTATAATCGCTTGAAATATATAGAAGATTGGTTAGAAAGTGGAAATTCATTTTCTTTAGTAGAAGATCCGATGGATTTAATTCAATGGAAATCGATCAGAGAGTCTTTTAGGCCTTATTTCGTTGCTCGTTATATCAAAGAAGACGAACAGATAAAGATGCGTCATCTCCTTTCGGCTCTTGAAAAAGAGATGAAATCCTCAAATGATTATTTTGAAATATGGCTTGAGGTTCAATTGCTTTTAGAAGAATTTGAATATTTCAAGTTCAAAAGAAGCATTCTTTTTGAATCTGACGCTTTAGAAGTAGAAAAATCATCAATAGTGAAGCTAAAAGGGCGTTTTGGAAAGCTTTAAGCTTTTCCGAACCTCATCTTTTTTCTAGTTTAGGTCGCAATGAAATTTTTTGTTTTACTTCTTAGTTTTTTTGCCCTATGGGGTTGTGATTTTTCTTGGTTTACCAAAGATCCTGTTGTGGTAACCGTAGGGGATGTTAGATTAAAAGAATCCGATCTTAGAGCCAAGGTGACAGGCTGGGATTCTCTTTCTAATCGAGAACAAATTGCTTGGGTCGAAGCATGGATTGATGAAGAACTTCTTTATCAAGAAGCCTTAAATCTTGGAATTCATAGAGAAAAGCAAATTAAAGAACGTCTTATTTTAACAGAACGTAAAATTGTCGTTGAAGCTTTTATCTCAAAAATGACTGATTCTCTTTCAATTGATATTAAGGAAGCGAAACGTTTTTACGATACTCATCCTGAATTGTTTATTTACGACAAATGGTTGTGGTCTGGTTTTATGCTTTCCTATACAGATTGGAAATGGGCAAGTAGCTATTACAAAGCCAAAAAAGAATCTGTTTTTGATTCCTTAGTTCACGAAGATTTTCGCCTAAAGAAAATAATTTCTTTTGATTCTGTTCTTGAAACACCAGATTCTTGTTTATCTACGGACCTTAGAGAATTATCTTTAGGGTTACTTACAGCCCCAAAAGTTTGTAATGGTTTCTTAAAGAGCATTGTTATTACAAATCGTCAGGATTCAGGTGCAGTGATTCCTTTTGAACAAGTAAAAGATCAAGCGCATGCTCTTGCTCAAATCAATAAGCAAAAAGAAACTTTGGCTGTTTTAAAAACTGAATTAAAAAAGAAACGTCCTATATTTTCTAACCCCCAATTATTTTCTGATTCATTAGATCAAAAGAGGAATAAATGATCCACTGGCGCTATTTGCCTTTAACTTTATTTTTATTTGTTTTTGCTGCTACTCCATTGGCAGCTAAAGAGTTGCTTGAGTCTATTGCGGCTATTGTCGATGGAAAGCCTATTATGCGTTCCGAGGTTTTAGGCGGTTTATATCAGTTAAAAAATAGTCCTGAAGCTCAATCGATGAATGAATCTGAACAGATGAAATATGTTTTGAATCATCTTATAGACGAAAAAGTCCTTTTAAGTCGCATTTCCAGAGATTCGATTGTTGTTTCTGATGAAGAAGTGGATCAGAGAGTCTCGATGCATTTAAATAACTTAGCGGCTTCTCAAAATACAGATATTGCTACCTTAGAAAAAGCCATTCGTATGCAATTAGGGATTAGCGTTGCTCAATATAGAGACCAGCTAGCTAAACAAATTCGAGATCATATTTATGTGGCTCGTATTCGTCAAATTCACGTGGGCGCTATGACTCCTACAAAAAAAGAAGTGGTAGAGTTTTATAACGTTTATAAAGATTCTTTGCCTCGTCAATACAATTGTATTTCGGTAAGTCATTTACAATTGAATATTGAGCCTGGTCAGTCAATTTTGGATTCTGTAAAAAAAGACGCTTTACAATTAATTGATAGCTTAGACCGTGGAATGAACTGGGAAATTCTTGCCAAACGTTATTCTCAAGATGAATCCGCTGGAAAAGGTGGCGATATCGGTTTTGCTCGCAAAGGGACTCTTGATCCTGAGTATGAACGAGTCATGGAAAGTTTAAAAAATGGTCAATATGCAGATCAACCTGTTAAAACCCCTTTAGGATATCATATTGTGAAAGTTCTTGGGCGTAAAGAAGATGGCATTCGTTCTGCTCATATTCTATTAAAAACAATACCATCTTCACAAGATTCCTTAAAAGTAATAGAGCAAATTAATACCATTCGTGAAGAAATTAAGACTAAAGAAGCTTTTGCAGAAAAAGCAAAGCAATGGAGTCAAGATAAGGAAACCAATTTTAAGGGTGGAGATTTAGGTTGGTTTCAGAGAAGTGAATTTGATACTAATTATGTGCAAACCATTTCAAGGCTTTCAGTTGGAGATATCTCAGAGCCTGTTTTGATTGATAATGCCTATCATTTATTCCGTTTAGATGATGAAAGTCAGGTACGTTCTTTGAATTTAGAAGAAGATTATCCTAAAATCGAAGCTCTTGCTGCAAATCAAATGGAAACAAAAAAATTAGAATCACTAGTAAAAAAATGGCGCCAAGAAGTTCACATCGAAATTCGTCTCAAGGAATAGAAGTAGCCGCTCCCTACGAAAAACTTGCTCCATATTACAAAAAAATAATGGAGCATGTAGATTATGTAGACTGGGCTTTTTATTTAAATACTCTTTTAAAAAAGCATAAACGAGAACCATCTTCGTTATTAGAATTAGGCGCTGGAACAGGTTTACTTGCGGAGCATTTTAAGCCCGTTTCTATAAAAAAAAGAATCACTACAGATTATTCTTTTGAAATGATTCGTAAGGCTTCTCCAAAAACAGCAGGGTATCGTGTGGCAGCAGACGCTTCATCTTTACCTTTTACTGGCGTCTTTGATATGATGCTAATGACTTACGATGCCATTAATTACCTCTCAAAATCGAAAATAGAAGATTTATTTAAAGAAGTCTTTCGCTTATTATCAGAAAAAGGTGTTTTTATTTTTGATGTGACGACAGAATACAACAGCCTTACTTATTTTGAAGATGTTGTTGATGTAGAAGAATGGGCCAATGATTTTATTATACGTCGTTCTTGGTATGAGTCTCGATCACTCAAACAATACAATCAGTTTGATTTTTTTATACTTCAAAAAGACGGTTCTTATTTAAGAGAAACGGAAAAACATGAACAAACCATTCATCCTGTTTCTTTTTTTATAAAAGCAGCAGAGAAAGCGAAGCTCGAAGTGGAAGGTGTTTATGCCGATTTCACTACGGAAACAGATCTTTCTTATGCAGAACGAGTACATTTTGTTATATCTAAGAAAAAGAATACAAAAGCAAGGCCTTAAAATATGATTCATTTTTCGCATGTCACTAAAACTTACGAAGACAACTGGAAAGCCCTTTCAGATGTGACTTGTCGGATTCATAAAGGTGAATTTGTCTTTTTAACAGGGCATTCAGGTGCTGGTAAATCGACTTTGCTAAAAATGGTGTATATGGACGAGCGTCCAGATCATGACCGTGGTGGTCAGATTATGGTCAAGTTTACACAAGATTCAGTTTACGATAGTAAAACGACAAAAGAATCCTCTATACAGCAGTTAAGACGCCAGATGGGAATAGTGTTTCAGGATTTTAAGCTATTAGCGGATCGTAATGTTTTTGAAAATGTGGCCTTAGCTCTTCGTATTGTGGGGACTCGAACAAAAGATATTAGACCCATGGTTTACGAAGCACTTGCTTTAGTTGGAATTAGTCAAAAACGCTTATCTATGCCTTATACTTTATCTGGCGGAGAGCAGCAACGAGTGGCTATTGCAAGAGCGATGGTTCATAATCCTTATTTGCTTTTAGCTGATGAACCGACAGGTAATTTGGATCCTGAAAATGCAAAAGAAGTTTTTTCCATTTTTAAGGAAATTAATGCTCGAGGCACAACGATTGTGATGGCAACACATAACCCTGATTTTTATTTAAATAGCCCTTTTAGGCGATTAACTTTAAATCATGGTACATTATTAAATCGAGACATCCTTTAACGCCAGCTTTTTTGAAGAACTCGTTTACAAAAAGGCTTTGGTTTTCTTAAATTGGTTTATATGGATCAGGAAAATTTAGAAGAAAAAGTAAAAGTGATTAATGAAGAACAAGTTCTCCCTGAAGAAGAGATGGACGAGTCTTCTGATCTTCCTAAAATTGAAAGTAGTGAAGATCTTGCTCGCATTATTCAAGCGATCGTTTTTGCTTCTCCAGAAGTGGTGACGTTAAAAAAGCTAAGAGAAATTTTAGGCGATTTTTTAGATTCTCGCTCCGTTTCAGATGCTCTTTTAGCGGCAAATGATTCTTTAAATAAAATCCAATCTCCTTTTGAAATTGTAGAACATGCGGGTGGATATCGCTTTAGAACTCGTGCCAAGTATTATCCTTGGGTTCGAAAATTATTCCCAGATATCACGGCTAGGCGTCTTTCTCAAGCGGCATTAGAGACTCTAGCGGTAGTGGCTTACCAACAACCGATTACCAGAGCGGCCATAGAACAAGTGAGAGGGGTTTCTTGTGATGCTCCTCTTCGTAGTTTGCTTGAAAAGAAATTTATAGCTCTTGGGGCTCGTGCAGAGACTGTGGGTAATCCATACACATACATCACAACGGCTGAATTCATGAAGTATTTTGGAATCAATCGTATTCCAGAAGACTTACCTCGTTTACGCGAATTTGAAGACTTAATTTCTGCAGGAATGTTGATTCCTCAGTATGAACGTCCTGATTCTCTCATGGAACCAAAGGGTATATCTGATGAAGGGGTGAATCCAGATCAGGTTGAGTTGACGATGGGAGACCCATGACCCCTTTGATGCGCCAATACAATGAAATTAAGAAAGAACATCCAGGCTGCGTCTTGTTTTTTCGCATGGGTGATTTTTTTGAACTCTTTGATACGGATGCAGAACTTGCGGCTGGTATTTTAGGAATTACCCTCACTTCTAGAAATAATGGCGATGCGGCTTCTACTCCTTTATGCGGTTTTCCCCATCATGCGGCGGAACGTTATATCCCTAAAATGGTGGCTGCAGGGCATCGTGTGGCCATCTGTGAGCAAATAGAAGACCCAAAACTTTCGAAAGGGATTGTCAAGCGTGCCGTCGTGGAGATTATCAGTGCGGGCACTGCGATGAATGAAGGGAATCTTGTCGAAAAAGAATCGAGTTATTTAAGTGTGATGCTTCCCTTAAGTGATGACCAAGTCGCTTTTGCTTTTTCAGATGTTACAACGGGTTTTTTTGCTGTATCGGTTTCTGGTATTCAAGCTTTTGAAAGTGAATTTTCTAAAAGAATGCCAAAAGAGGTTTTGATTCAAGCCGAGTCAAAAATTCCAAAGCCAATTCAAGATTTAATTCAAGCAGAATCTATTCTCGTGACTCCTCTGGAATCTTCTTTATTTGAAGAAACAGAAGCTCGTCGTTTATTGTTTGAACATTTTGATGTTGAAAATCTTGAATCTCTAGGTTTAGAAGGTAAAATAGCGGAGACTCAAGTCGCTGGGGCAATGCTTGCTTATCTTGTGGATCAGAAAAAATCCGAATTATCTCATATAACGCATCTCGAGTTTTTAGATCTCGGTGATTACATGACTTTAGATTCAGCGACGCAGCGCCATTTAGAGTTAGTGCGTCCATTAAATGCAGACGATGCCTCTAGTACGCTTTGTTCTGTTTTAGATCATACTGTTACGGCTATGGGAGGGCGTCTCCTCAAAGAATGGCTCACGCACCCTCTAGTGAAGGTAGAGCGGATTGAAGCTCGTAGCAGTGCTGTTGCTGAATTAGTAAAAAATCCAATCGTATTAGACGAATTAAAAAAAGATCTTCAAGCTATTTTGGATATGGAACGCTTGATGGGACGTGTTGGGACTGGAAGAGCTAATGCTCGTGATTTAGCGGGCTTAGGTCATTCTTTAGAGCGTTCTATTTCTGTATCTGCGACACTTGCTTCCTTAGAATCCCAAACATTTAAAAGGCTCTATCAAGTTCTTGAACTTGCACAAGGTCGTGGAAAAGAAATTTTAAATTACTTAAATGACGAGCTTCCTTTGACAGTGCGCGAAGGCGGTATGATTCGGCCAGGAGCTTCTGCTGAATTAGATGAAATGAATGCCGAAATCAAAGACAAAAGGCAGTGGATTTCTTCATTAGAAACAAGAGAAAAAGAACGACTTGGTATTACAACGCTAAAAGTTGGTTATAACAAAGTCTTTGGCTATTATATAGAAGTCACAAGAGCACAAACTTCAAAAGTCCCGCCTGAATATATTCGAAAGCAAACGACCGTTAATTCAGAACGCTATATCACTCCAGAGATGAAAGAATGCGAATCGATTATCTCGAATGCGGAAGTGCGAATCCATGCCGAAGAATATAAAATCTTTTGTGAATTACGAGACAAGGTCAACTCGTGGCGAGGAGAGCTTCAACAAATTGCAGAAGCCATTTCTGAAACAGATTCTTTGTACAGTTTTGCTGTAGCGGCAAGGCGTTATAATTATACAAGGCCCAAAGTACATGAAGGCAATGGAATAGAAATTAAAGGCGGGTTTCATCCTGTCATTGTGGCTGTCAATCCTGATATTCAATTTGTGCCAAATGATGTTTCTTTAAGTTCCACGCAAGAACGCTTGATGTTGATTACAGGCCCTAACATGGCTGGTAAATCGACTTATTTAAGGCAGACTGGTTTAATTGTTTTGATGGCCCAAATAGGTTCTTTTGTCCCTGCAGAATCAGCCGATATTGGTGTTGTTGATCGGATTTTTACACGTGTAGGCGCTAGCGACAGGCTTTCAAGAGGCCTTTCCACTTTTATGGTGGAAATGGTGGAGACTGCTAATATTTTAAGAAATGCGACTCCTAAAAGTTTGATCTTATTAGATGAAATTGGTCGAGGCACAAGTACTTTTGATGGGCTTTCTATTGCATGGGCGATTGTAGAAACTCTTCACGGTGCAGAAACTGATATTGAAGCACCAATGACCTTATTTGCAACGCATTACCATGAATTGACAAGCCTTGTAGATTCTCTTCCTTTAGCAGGGAATTACCAAGTCCTTGTTCAAGAAAAAAATGATAAACTAGTTTTTTTACATCAAATTGCAAAAGGGGCATGTGATTCAAGTTATGGTATTCATGTGGCTGAAATGGCTGGTTTACCAACACAAGTCGTTCGTCGTGCCCGTCGTATCCTTTTAAGATTAGAAAAGCATAAAATCGATCCAAGTGATACGACCGTAGAAAAGAAGAAAAAAGAAACTCCTCAAGTGGATATTTTTGCTCCTCCTGATGAAAATACAAATTTAATTTGTCATGAACTAGCGCGTGTCAAACCCGAAGAAATGACTCCTTTACAGGCCTTACAATTTCTATCGGAATTAAAGGAACATTATCATCTATGAGTTCAATTGATTTTACTGCATTGCAAGAATTTGTTTTTTCTCAAAAAATGACCCCAGACAATACGGTTCATGGCATTGATCATTGGACACAAGTGGAATCAAATGCCTTATTGCTTTCGCGCCATACAGGTGCTGATGAAACAGTAATTCGACTTTTTTCCATTTTTCATGATTCTCGTCGCTTTGATGACGGTTATGATTCTGAACATGGCCCGAGAGCGGCAGAGTTTCTCATGCAAATTCGAGGGGATGTTTTTGTTTTAGACGATGCTCGTTTTGATTTATTATACCATGCGTGTTATTATCATACTAAAGAACATTCAAGTGGTGATAAAACGATTGACACCTGTTATGATGCAGATCGTCTCGATTTAGGTCGAGTAGGTATACAACCAAAACCAGAAAAAATGGCAACAGCAATTGGTCAAAAGATTGTGAAAAAAGCAAAAGATGTGCCATTATCTGAAATGAGACAATGGCTCAATAAGCTTACTCTTTAGTGGATTCGAGCCATTCGTAGCGCCCGCTGTAATTTGGGGCAGTCGTATTTATAACATCAAAGATACAGGCTATTTCAACGGGGGCGTCTTTGGGTAAAGAAGCGACACCTACAGCAGTTCTTGCGTGAACGCCTTTGTCTTCCATAATGTGAAGAGCTAATTCTGAAGCCCCATTGATCACGAGAGGAATATCCTTAAAATCAGAAGAACACTGCACAAAACCTTGAATTTGTACTAATTGCAAATCTTCTGTTTTAGAAATCATAGAAAGTGCTGCAGAAAGAGCATTTAAAAAACACGTGGCAGCCGCGTTTTGAGCGTTTGTGACAGTAATATTTGTAGGAACAATACCCGTGGGCATTGAATCTTCACTTATAGGTAATTGGCCAGAAACATAAATAGTGTTTTTGACGCGAATAGCTGGGGTATATGCAGCGAGAGGCTTTGGGCAACAGGGTAGTTTTAGTCCTGATTTTTCAATTTTCTCAAAAATATTCATCATAAGGGGAACTCGCTTTGTTATCTTTTAATAAGATAGCATTATTTTATGGATAATGTTCGGGGAAATTGATTTTATGCTTTTACCAGCTTGGATATCCAAATTAGAGAAGAAAATCGGGTGGTTGCAAATACCGCAGCTAGGTTTGATTCTTATATGCTTGCAGATCATTGGCTTTATTTTGATCTTGCGCAGGCCAGAAATGGCTCAGATTCTTTATTTGGATCACGCTGCAATTCTTAAATGGGAAATCTGGCGTTTATTTACGTTTATTGCGATTCCTCTCACGAGTGATTTCCTTATGCTTTTTTTATGGTGGTTTTTATACTACATATTTAAGTCTCTTCGAGTGCAATGGGGAGATTTTAAACTGACTCTTTATTTCTTGATAGGTTGGATAGGAACAGTCCTTGGGAGCTTTGTTTTCAATATTTCAGTCGATAGTTTTATGTTGATGCTGAGTACTTTCTTTTTTGCGATAGCCACACTCAATCCTGAATATGAAGTTTTATTCTTTTTCATTTTACCGATTAAAATGAAATGGATTGCTCTCTTTACTGGGGTTGTTTTATTTTTGCAGCAAGCTTTTTTTGGTGCTTGGCAAATGACCTTTTCTTTAATATTTACTTGTAGTAATTATATCTTGTTTTTTGGACCTCATTTCTATCGATTACTTCGAGATGAAATGAAAAAACGCCGAGAGAATATATAGGTCTATAATCTTGAGGGAAAAAATGAATAAACCTTTTTCCTATATGAATATTAGGCTCAACACGTTTTGTGGACTAAAGATTTGCTATGTAATTCTCAAGGACGTTGCCATTGATTCGTTTTAATTTTTATATCATCGGATTATGTCTTATTTTAT
>Ga0123334_1006825_pt1 | contig 10428 bp, 9 predicted proteins | sample BiotimSIPDNA_FD_89706 | JGI IMG/M metagenome (GOLD analysis project Ga0123334, IMG submission 89706) | Anaerobic biogas reactor microbial communites from Washington, USA - Biogas_R1 time_0 SIP DNA | ecosystem: Engineered > Bioreactor > Anaerobic > Unclassified | place: Washington, USA | collected... | reverse complement strand
TGAATTTCAGGAATTGAAATTTAAACTTGAATGGTTTAAACGACAGATATTCGGAACCAAATCAGAAAGGTTTATTCCTTCAGATGATTTACAGGAAGCACTGGATCTGGGGATTGTCAAAGACGATGAAACAAGCTCAGAAGTACCTGCAAAATTAATAACTTATGAAAAGAAAAACAAAGAAACACCAAAGCCTGCACATGGCCGCGGCAATATGCCGACTCATCTTCCCATCAAAGATTCCGTTATAGAACCGGAGGGTGATTTAACCGGAATGGTTCGTATTGGTGAAGAAATTTCATGGTATTATGAAATGGATAAACCAGAATATGTAATCCCCATACAGGATGGAGTGTTAATCGGAGAACTTCCTGCGTTACCGGTTGAAAAAGGCAATGCAGGCCCAGGTTTTATTGCTAATATTTTGATTGATAAATATGTATACCATCTTCCACTCGATCGTCAGCGTAAGAAATTCAAGAAAGAGTATGATGTAGATTTTTCAGAGTCGTGGTTGTGTGATAATAGCAGGAATGGCATATTTTCAATGGTTATGTCAAAAATATCCTTTCTTCAGACTATCTACAGGCAGATGAAACACCCATTCCAGTTCTTACAAAAGATAAAAAAGGGAAAACCCACAGAGGCTACTTCTGGGTCTATCATGATCCGGTCAGAAAAATCGTTATCTTTGATTATCACAAAAGCAGGTCCAGAGAGGGCCCCAATGAATTTCTTAAAAATTTCAAAGAAACACTTCAGGTTGACGGGTACGAAGGATATGGTGAAATTATCGTCAGAAACCAACTTGAACATTCTGCATGCATGGATATGTGCGAAGACGTTTTGAAAAAGCACTTGACTATGACAAAGAACGTGCGCAGCACTCTCTTGACACAATAAGAGAGTGGTACCTGCTTGAACGCGAAGCCAGGGAAAAAGAACTGTCCAGTGAAGACAGCTTGCCATGAGAAAGGAAATAATCGCTACATCCTTGTCTTCCTTTAAAGAATGAATTCTTGAGCAGATCTCTGCGGTACTTCCTAAATCGCCTATAGGAATCGCTCTTTCGTACGCTCTCAACCAATGGCCATTTTTCGAACCATACCTTAATGATGACCGTGTTGAAATAAGTAATATTCTGATCGAAAATGCAATCAGACCTGTTGCCCTGGGTAGAATAAATTTTCTGTTTGCCGATTCACATGATGCGGCCCAAAGAGCAGCAATTATCTATTCTCTGGTTTCCATCGCAAAAATGCACGGTTACGATCCGTTTGTTTATATCAAAGAGCTCCTTACTGAACTTCCTAAAGCTAAATCCAGCGAAATCAGCAGATTTTTACTCCCTGACTGGAAACCTTCAGTTAATTTGTAAGTACATTGTAAAATAAACTGGTTTTCAGAGGCTTCGAAACATGGGTTTTACCGTATGCTTACGAAAAATGACTCATAAACCAAATGATTAAAGAAACAGAACCCTATAAAATAAGTCCCTCCAATCAATATTTACATTTCAAGGCGTTCGCTGAGGAAGAGTCCCAAGCGGTAACTCATCAGAAGTCTTTTCTGCACGATCCCCCAGATAATAGATAGACCCTGCGGCAGCTGCTGCGCCGATTACTACACCGGTAGTAATAAAACTTATGGCGCGCCTTTTACGTTTACGTTTTACTTTCGAGTCGGAGACGACTGAAAAATTACTCTCATTCTCTCTCTGGTCCTCCGAAAGTTTTGCTTCTCTGCGGGCAGGCATTTGCGGTTCTGAAATAAGTTTTCCTACGACTCCAGGAAGTTCAAAATTTAAAAAATCCTGTCTGCTAAGAAAAGAAGTGATCTTCTGCTTTGCAAGTTGAGTTCTGTCACTAACCCGTATCCGCATAAGCTCCAGGGTAATCCCATTGCCATCTTTAATAATACTCCCACCAATCACCTCATCGGCAGACAAAAGAAGCCCTGCAGCAGTAAGGCCATCGATACTGGAGCAGATTCCACTGGTTATCATAAAACCCTGTTCCTGAAGAACAATCGGGACAAAATCCCTTTGAAGCACCAGGTATTTGGAGGAGTTTTCCAAAAGGGTGGAAATTCGGTTACATAAAGTATCGATTGCAGCTTCTCCTATGCCCCCCCTATTATCCAGGCCTACGACCCCAATAATCGGCTTGTCTTCCTGAGCTTTAAGACCGGAAAAAAGTCCAACAGATAATAATGCTATCACCAGTTTATTAAATATGGAAAGCAAGCCTGATACAGCTATCTTACGCACATTACTCTCCTGTTTAACACTTTAGGTGCCCCAGGCTCATTCAGAAGGACTCTCATTTGCAAAACATACAATCCGGTAGCCAGCATCTTATCCATTCTTATCATTGATGGTCCCGGATGAACATCATGAACATCCCTCTGCCACACTACCTTCCCTAAAAGATTGTACAACAGAAATGTCACTTTCCTGGTCTCATAAGGCAATGAATACTGTATATTAAATGTGCGTGAAAATGGATTAGGATAAACCGCCCGCAAGGCAAGAGTATTCCTGCGCACAACTGATCCCAGATCCCTGAAATACTGTTCGTTTCCGATTGCAATTATTCTTACCAGTTTCTGATTGGGTTTTAAATTCACTTCAATCGTGTCTTGTGCATTTATCCAGGTATCCTTATCGATATCATACCATCGGATAAAATGAGACTGCTCAATGTCAAACGTTTCTTCAACTACTGTGCGAACAACTGCCGCATTTGAAGCATTGTTTTCAAACAATACTTCAAAGTAATTACCCGATTCCGACTCTTTTGGTGAAACAACAACGCCCCAGGTCTTCTGTCTGCTTTTATCATAAATGGAAATTCTCTGGCGGGAAAACGATGGAGACAACGGACTTGTTATCTCCCTGGATAAACCCGAATTCTCACCCAGGTATACTGTTGCATTATTGATATTGTCTGAACCCCGTGATCTTATACTAAGGCTCCAGTTACTGTTTTTTCCCTTTTTAAGTAAAGATCTTTGTGTATTAACAAATGTAGAAGCCTCTGTGCTTATAGCAGGTATAAGTATGGTAACTGGTTCGTTTGCTTTATTAAAAGCAGTGTAGGATTTCTGACTTTTGATAGACGTATTCGGTTCATTATAGCCACTTAAACCGCTGGCGTATAAAATATTTGTGCTATAGGACCTGTTTAAACTGTCCTTATCCCAAGAATAAACCCTGATTAAAGAATCAATCTGTGGATTTAAGGAGGTCTTAAAGATATCACCCAGATAAATGTCAAAAGGAAAAGGATTGGAAAAATCTGTCCACTGGTTGGGTGTTAAATTTATGGTATCTACTGCGTTTAATTTGGGAACAACAGCTCTCCCAAAATCCAGATTAAACCTTTCTTTAGTTTTGATCCATAAAAGCTGACCTGGTTTTATTTGGAAAAGGCTATTTTCGGATTCACTATATTCTACCCAACCACCATCAAATGCATTCTGATGCCCGGGAATCCATTTGATTATCCGTATTTCATCTGTATTGTAAATCCAATTTTCTTTTCCGATAGAAACGGCCATTACTGTTTTCAGTTCCGGCTTATCCAGAATCGCACTTACCGATACAGGTGCCCATTGCATGGCGTCTGTGGTTATATTGTCACAATTCCAGCTTTCACGGATAACAGGCCTGCCCAGGTCAGCTGTATTCTCATATACCAGATCTGATACTATAAACAGAGCTCTGAACCCTGTGCACCCATCTACGATCACCTGTGGAACAGTTACTCCCAAAGTCTGACTTTTACTGCTGGTATCGACATAAAAAGAAAGATCCAGAGGACGTTCCTCACCGGTGCCTGCCATAAATTTCCAGATACAGTTTTTTACATTATCGGTTAATGTTATGTTATAGTGTATTCTTTGTCCGGATTTAACCGGAACTTTACTGCTATCTAAAAAGCTGATAAGTGGCTTTAATGTATCTATAAGAAACATGAATGGTAACCCGATAGATGAGTTTCTGGCAGAAACCAGACCTTTAACCGTATCAACAATAACCGAATCACGGCTTACTAACCACCCACCCTTATTTATATCAAAACTATACAGGCGAATATCTACAGAATTAAACGAAGATTTTAGAAACGGAACCTGAAACCACAGCGGTTGAGATATGTTATTGCCATTTTTAAATGAAAACCCTGAACTTATAGAAATAAACCCATCAAGAGGCCCATTCCATTGCTCTACCGTGTCAGCAAAGGTATTGTTTGACGTATTCCAAACCCGCAGAGAATTATTGAATAAGCTATGTGTATCGGATGGAGTTATTGTAATAATATCAAATGTTTTTTTGCCAACACTTACGATCGATTTCGTGGTGGTTTTCGACCATTTTCCTTCATTATTCTTTACCAAAAGACCTAAATAACAGAGTCCATCTGGATTGGGCAGAACAAAAGAAGAAACAGTTACCGGAAACATACGGACGAATTCAACTCCCGGATCATTACGTGAAATAAACTGATAACTGCATTTAAATATGCCGATACTGTCTGTGGCTGAAGAAGCTGAAGTAGAATTTTCCCAGTTCAAATAAACCGTATCTGATTTAATTACTGCAGTAAGGGTATAGTTGTTTACTACTTCAGTATCAACCGCTATAGGTTCCGAAAGAGTCTTAACGGGATACAGGTCTGAAGTACCGAATGTAACCTGACCGTTCCCAGTCAGCACAACCTTGAATTTGCATGATTTAACCTGCCTGGGAACAGTCCAGGAATAGGTTTGATTTTTAATCACAGAGCCGATATTGTTTACCGGCTGCAGAAACCATTCTTTACTATTATCGAAACTGACGAAGATGGAACAGGATTCAACCGCATCTTTCTCTTCTGTAGTCCAGGTAAGGTCATAAATTGAATCCACTATTAACGTGTCTACATTATTATTGATTTTAACATTTTTCACCCCTATAACAGTTGTATTCTCTATAAAATCTATGCCAAAGTAATCACGTTTAGTACCAAGTGCGGAATAAAGATCACATTTCAGATATTGAACAAGAAGATCATTATATTTTGCAGCCATTTGAATGCTTTTGATTTTAAAGGGTGCTGCATTTGAAACCTGCACCATTATTGCCCCCTTAGCGACTAACCATTTATCTGGTTCAGTTCGCCTTTTATGATTTATAAAACTTCCCATGAAAATGGAATCCTCCACCCCCTGATACTGAAGGTGAATGGAATCATTGAGGGCAATTGTAAAATAATCATATTTGCGGTAGGGACTAGACTGATCCGGAACCGGGAAATTAAAACACAGAGAATCTATTCCCATATAAGATTTTGGGAGCGTAAATTTGTGCAGCCATATACATGATTTGTAAGTTGGGGAGCAATGTACAATATTTTCAGGACTTGAATTAATAAAGGTAATCTCTAATAAATCTTTTGTGGCTAACCATTCTGGTAAACCAGAAGACTGAACATTGGTCCCCACGACTAATTTGTTATTGGTTTCCTGCCGTGTTTTTAGTATGGCCGTTAAATAATTTCCATAATTAAATGAAGAGTTATCCTGACGGGTCCAGGAAAAAAGTAAAAAGCCCTTGCTGGAGAACTCAGGAAAAGCAAATATTTCTGAAAAACTTATGCCAAGAACAATTATCAAAAATTGCAGATTCCGCAATGATTTGAACAGTTTTTGAAAGCTTTCAGTTTTTTTCTTCATATAACAACCATTATATTGTTTAACAGCAATACAATTTTGGTTTAATTAGTTTGCCTCAAACTGGTTGCTATGCCTACGGGTCATGAATTGTTGTCCACCGATATGCACGAAACCAAAAGGGTATAACCGACATACAATCACAATCTAAATATCGAAATTTCAGCAATTTATGTTAACAGGATTTATTAATATGTTTATATTATAGCATATAAGCATAGAGAAAAACAAAATAAAATAAGATCAGTAGCTTCTGCTCAAGTATGGGCATCTAAAATGTTTCGGCTTAGTCAGTTGAATCTATATGAGTTTCTAGAAGCCATTTCATAATTAAGCATTTGTTAGGTTTAACAGTTTATTTAATGTAATCAATATACAAGCGATATTGAAAAAGCCTTGAAAAATATGAATATGTCTGTCGTATCTTACTATCTACCTTCTGTAGTTACCGATCCACGAAATAGTTCTTTCTATTTTCCATCTTTTTCTATATCGTCTGAGTTTTCTTCCATCCTGAGTTTTAGGTTTTCGACGATTTGTTTTATGCGGAACAATCAAGTCTATTCCACGCTTTTTAAGTCTTTCACAAAGCGGATCAGAATCTGCTGCTTTATCATAAATGAGTCGCTCTATTGTTTTTCGTGGCCGCCCTTTCCCAGTTCTGGGTACAGATATATTATCAAGAGTACGTTCAATCAATTTTACTTCTGAAGGGGACGCCGAGTCCAGGTAGTTCCCCATAGGAATTCCCTGGCCGCTTGCCACCATCATCCACTTCGTACCCTTTCCACGTTTGGTTTTTCCGACGCAGAGCCCCCTTTTTTGGCTGGTGAAAAGCTTCCGACTGCAAATGTTTCAGCCCAGTCTAATTGTCCTTTCTCATCAAGTTCGGAGAGAAAAGATCTCCACGCTTTTAACCATGCTCCACTCTGTTCCCATTCTTCCAGACGACGCCAGCATGTGGAAGGAGAAGGATATTCAGAGAGCAAATCATTCCAACGAGCACCGCTGCGAAGAACCCATAAAATTCCTTCAAAACAGCGACGATCAGAAATCCGTCTTCGTCCTTTCAGGTGTTTACTTTTTTCCAGAAAGGGAGATATTTTTTCCCATTGTTTGTCAGTTAATTCGGTTTTAAATCGTTTGGCACGCAGAGAGTCCTCCTTTGTTAAACGTAGACTCTCCGTTTTTGAATTTAATTATTGCCAACAGTTTTGTCTAGTGTTCTATTTTGAAACACATGTTTACTATATACATTTATGAAATGGCTTCTAAGTATCTCAGTTTTTATTTCGTTTTTTATAAATCTGGAAATTATTTGCTTTTGCAGCAATTAACGCTAAAGTTCCTCTCATAGAAGCTGAGCACGATTGCATTCCAAGTACCCCCTAAGCTAATTATCATCATTGTCTGCAAAACGTATCCGTTCTGTTAATCCCGGTAGTTTTGTTTTCTTTCCAATGTACCGGAATCAAGTCTGAGATATTTTTTGCAGTGAAAGATACCACCTTAGGCAAAATATCGTTAATATAATTCATAATATACTACACTTTCCTGTTAATAGTGACCGAGCTGTATCAATTAAGCTAACCATCTTGAAATTCTGGAATGCAGTTAAGCTGAAATAATAAAAAGATGACAACAGAGAGACTGCTGAGGCAAATATGGTTAAGATTACACAACTCCTGTATACTATAAAGTTTATTGGAAGATGTATAAAATAAACAGTAGAAAAACCAATCATTAATAGAAAAAACGATGCAATCATCACTGATCCTAAGACATCAGATTCCAATTGTCTTGCTTTATCAAATTCTTCTTTTCCTATGTAAAAAGGCAGCTTTTTTACTAGAGTTTCAACAGTCCCTAAGCAAAAAATCGAAGATAATGAAATAAACATTAGACAGGTAGTGTAAATACCATACTCTTCTGGTAAGAAGAAGCGGGCAAGGCTAAATGTTGTAAAGACAGTAATGATTTTTCCAATAACAACAGCAACAGATACATATAAAATATTTTTAATAGTCTTGCTCATTGACTAATTTTTACCAAAAGGATTTGAAATTTCACAACTGAATTTGTTTAACTACTTTGGCCGGTGCACCACAAGCAACAGAATAATCAGGTATATTTGAGTTGACTACAGAATTCGCTCCTATTACACAATTTTTTCCAATCTCTACACCAGGCAGAATAATTGAACTGAAACCAATCCAGCTTCCCTCACCAATAATAACCGGTTTTATTTTGCGAAGTCCCTGAATTCTTATAGGTTTGTTTGAGTCATTGTACTCATGACCGCAATCTGATATATAGACATTAGGTGCAATAATTACATCTCGTTTAATCAATACCTTCTTAGCAGAGTGTATGCATGAACGTGTTCCAATGCTCACATTATCTTCAAGAATTATTTTTATCTCTGAATCCGATAAATTTTCATCTAAAACCAATAACCAACAATCTCTATGAATGGTAACTCTATTACCCAATTGAATCTGATGAAGATTTCCAAATCGTAATGGAGGTGTGATTGAGATATTTGTACCAACTGAATAAAAACAATTTCGGATTAATAAAGTATAAATTTTTGTTCGTACTCGTTGATAAAATTTAAGTACATTTTCTGTTGAGCTTCTTTTTCTTCTCATTTTTCTACATTCTTTCAACAGATCTTCAACACTAATGTTTAACTGAAATCAGACTTGTCCAAAATAAGAATTAGAAAAGTGTATGCCTCCTGCAGCATATTTTATTATTGATTAAAAAAAAGAAATAATTCCACGAAAGGCTTACACATGAGTAAAAATAGTATTTTATTCATCTATATATTAAGATTCTTTTCACGAATTGAATTCGAGGATATGGTCAAGGCCAGGAAAGCAGAATTCAAATCAAAAGGATTCAGTTGCTGGCAACAGTTTGTCTGCATGCTATTCTGCCAGTTGGGTAAGGCTAATTCACTTAATGAGATCACCAAAGGCCTGGCAAGCTGTGAAGGTAAATTGAAACGTTTAAGTATTAAGGCACCAGTCAAATCAACTTTGACATTCGCAAACGAACATCGTCCGTGGCAACTTTATCAGGATGTGTTTTTTTCTTTGTTAGATAAAGCAAAACTTCTTGCGTCATCAAAAAAACGGAAGTTCCGTTTCAAATCAAATTTATACAGTATTGATGCAACCGTTATAGATTTGTGTATGAGTATGTATGAATGGGCGCATTTTCGCAGAACAAAGGGTGCTGTAAAACTGCATATGCGATTAGATCACGATGGATATTTACCTGATTATGCTATTATAACTGATGGAAAATGCCATGAAGTAAAAGCACTTAAACAATTTCACTTCGCACCCGGCAGTATTACTGTTTTCGATAAAGGATATACCGATTATACTTTCTTTGGATACCTGTGTACAGTTGGGGCATGGTTTGTAACCAGATTGAAATCAAATGCAGTTTATTCAGTGGCAGAAGCTCGAACTGTAAATAGTAAAAAAGTTTTATCCGACTGCATTGTTCATTTGAAAGGGTTTTATTCTGCCCGGAAATGTCCGCACAAGTTGCGTATAGTTACTTTTTGTGATGAAGAACATGACCAGGTTTTAGAGTTTCTTACTAAATAACATGAAACTTTCAGCGGCAACCATTGCTGCAATCTATAAGGAGCGATGGGCTATTGAAAACTTCTTTAAAGCACTCAAACAGTATTTGAATTTGTCTGCACAAGCTCTAATGCAGTAAAGATTCAAATTTGGACAGCATTAATAGCAATGCTGCATTTAAAATATATGCAATTGAAATCAACCTTTTGGGTCGTTATCAAATTTAGCGGCGCTTCTAAGAATGAACCTTTTTAGTAAGCGCTCAACCAAGGTGTCTTGATCGCCTACAAGCATGAACTATTTATCCATGAACTCAGAAAAAAAGGAGGATTCATGGATAAAAAAGTACCCGCACACATCCGCAATCATTTAATCAAACAACAACATAGCAAACTTACAATTAAGGCATATTGTCAAAATTCTGGTATTGTTGTAAATACTTTTTACGGTTGGCGCCATCTTTACGGTAAACAGGTTTTTAAATCAGCAGAAAGTGATGCGACCATATCTCCGGTATCTTTTGTATCATTAGGATCATTTAATACACAGCAGATACAGCGCATTGCTCTCTTTGATATTCGTTTTCCTGATGGAACCGCAATCAGTGTGTACTCTGGTACAACGGCAGAGCAGATTGCACCGTTTTTGGAAATAATAAAAGGGGGTAATGCATCATGTTGAGCTTTCCGCCAACAGTACAGGTTTATGTCGCTCAGGAATCTGTAGATATGCGTAAATTATATGATGGGTTGGCTGGTTGTGTTGAACAGATATTACATGCAGATCCGCTTAGTGGACACTTGTTTGTTTTCTTTAATCGACGAAGAAACCAGGTAAAAATACTGGTATGGGACAGAACCGGTTTTTGTATTTACTGCAAACGTCTTGAACAGGGTCGTTTTACATTGCCGTCTGGGAATATGGTTACTGACTTTGCCAGGCTTCTTTTGATTCTTGAAGGAATCGATCTTTCAGGATCAAAGCAGGTAAGCATTCGGTAAACCCCGTATTTTAAGCTAAATCTGGAAAAACCATATTTCTGTCAAAAAAAGGAGGAATATGGAACTAACAGACGAAATGCTTATCTCCACATTTAAAGCCAGCGGGC
>Ga0123334_1006823_pt1 | contig 10430 bp, 8 predicted proteins | sample BiotimSIPDNA_FD_89706 | JGI IMG/M metagenome (GOLD analysis project Ga0123334, IMG submission 89706) | Anaerobic biogas reactor microbial communites from Washington, USA - Biogas_R1 time_0 SIP DNA | ecosystem: Engineered > Bioreactor > Anaerobic > Unclassified | place: Washington, USA | collected... | reverse complement strand
CCACATTCATCTGTGATCGGAATGGTTTTACAGGAGCAGGAACATTATCATGTAGTAGCCTGTAAAAGTTTTGGCCTGTTTCAGCATAATCCATTTAACTGGCTGGTTGAGGAAGATCATTTTGTGAACAGTGAGCTTGGAAACGGAACCCGAATCTTAGATCAAGGGCTTAATGAATGGATTCAGGCACTTGACAAGGAAGAACTTAGATGCTTTGTGGAAACGATGTATGGTCTGATCGAGGCAACAGGTGCTACGCAAACACTAGAGCTTGAAAATGACTGGAAAAAGAATATACCGGCAGTTATGAATGCAGCTAAGAGTCTGGATCCGGCAACTAAAAAGAACATGAAACGGATTTTCAAGATATTGGTCAGACAGATCAATCAGTCTGTATGGGACGAACTTCCTGAGCATGTGACGGATAGAATATCGAATCGAATGATTAATAAACAATAAGAAAAGAGGCGTTACCTGACATGTCTTTAAAAAATGAACACAAATACACCGCGCGTTATGCATTGATTCAAGGTGTATACTGGCCTGTATATTGCAGCAGCTATAGCTTTGTTTCTGTATTTTTGCTTTCAAGAGGATTTTCAAATGCCACGATCGGCGTTATCTTATGCCTGTCCAACATATTTGCGGTGTTCCTGCAGCCTGCCGTAGCAAATGTTGCAGACCGGAAAAACAAATTTTCACTTCGGGTACTGATCGTGATGCTGTCGACAGTTTCTATGCTGTTAGCGTTTGGCAGATGCCTGATACATGGCAGCACGTATCTGATGGGTGTGATACTGGTGGCAGAGCTTACTCTGATTTTCACCATGCAGCCGTTGATCAATGCATTAAGTGTTTATCTGAAGAATAAAGGCGTGAATGTTTATTTTGGACTTGCTCGTGGGATTGGATCCGTTGCATTTGCTATCTGCTCGTATATAGTCGGAGAGCTGATCGAGCGTTTTGGCACGATGGCATCTCCTGCGACGTCAGTTGTTTTACTGATCCTGATCATCTTGTTTGTACTTAATCTGACAAGGGGAATAGACAAAGATCAGCCGGAGATTAAGAAAGAACTTAAAGAGGACATACAACCGGAATTACAGTCGGATAAAACAGCAGCACAATCTTTAACAAAAGAAAAGAAAGAAGATCAGGGAAGCATCATTGAGTTTATGATGACCTACAAACGTTATATGCTGTTACTGTTTGCAGTGGCACTTGTATTTACGGCTCACTTTTTTATCAATAATTATATTTTTCAGATCATAGAATCAGTTGGCGGCGATGCCAAAAATATGGGAACGGCAATTGCAGTCGCTGCGGCGATCGAATTACCGGCAATGGTTCTATTTGAACCGCTTCTTAAAAAAATAAGATGCGATATTATATTGAGACTGACACTTGTATTTTTTACGGTTAAAACGATCCTGACACTGCTTGCACCAAGTGTCTTTATGGTGTATGTGGCACAAGCCTTTCAGTTTGCTTCCTATGCATTTTTTATTCCGGCTTCAGTTTATTATGCAAGCAGGATTATCAGAAAGTCGGATTTCGTAAAGGGGCAGGCATATATGACAGGCGCAATCACTGCAGGTGGTGTTTTTTCGGGAATCGCAGGTGGATGGCTGATTGACAGCTTTGGCGTGACGATTATGATGATTGTAGCACTTGTGGCTTCTGTCATAGGTATGCTCATCGGATTATTCTCTATAGAAAAGGTGAATTCGTAACGATACTGGGGGCTTCACAGAGTAGAGGTTTTGTTGATATAATAATACCGTATGTAACTCCTGTGGTTTTATCAGGAGGGATTCTGACCTTTGCCATATCCTTTGATGGTGTTGTGATCAGTATGGTTGCAAATGGACTAACAAGTAGATCGAGTGATGGGAGTTTAGGTACAAATGAAATATAAAGTTACTTTTGCAGTTGTTTTATCCACTATAATCCTGATATCTTTGTCCGGATGTAATTCTAAAAAGGAACTGTCCAGACTAGAAACAGGGATGAAACTGCTACATGAATTGAATTATGAAGAAGCAAATAAATCATTTGAAGCCGCTGTCGCAAACGGTGAGAATGCACAAAAAGCATATCGTGGAGCAGGACTTGCTAATCTGGCAATGGCAAATTACGAGGATGCCGAAAGTGCGTTCGAACATGCGCTGCAGGAATCTAACGGAATTGTCGGGGATATGGAATATGACATTTCTTATTATCTTGCGCTTACAGAGTATAAAAGCGGACAGCTTGACCGTGCTTATGAAACTTACTCAGCGATCATTGCGATGGATGAGAAAAGTGAAAAGGCATATTATCTGCGAGGGAGTACGGCACTTAAGAACAATCAGTATGAGCTTGCAATGAGTGACTTTAATCAGGCGATAACACTGGCACCAAAGGATCATGATCTGTACATCAGAATTTATGAGAATCTTTCCGAAATGGGTTATGAAGAGGATGGCAAGATTTTCTTGAAAAAAGCACTAGAGGGCGATACAAAGATGAGCATCTATCAGCAGGGAAAGTTCTATTATTATTTGGGACAGTATGAGGATGCCAGAAATAGTTTTGAGCAGGCAGCAAAATCGATTGATACCGTGGAAATGATTTTATTCCTTGGCAGAACGTATGAGGCAATGGGTGATGTTAATTATGCAGCCTCCTTATATGACAATTATCTGCAAAAACATGAAGGGGCTGCGCCAGTTTATAATCAGCTCGGGATCTGCAGACTGGGAAGCAAGGAGTATGAACAGGCACTTGCTGCATTTGAAGCAGGAATCGCACTCGAAGATGAGTCCTTGATGCAGAGTCTAAAATATAATGAAATCGTAGCCCATGAGTATTTATGTGACTTTAAAAAGGCAGCAGTCCTGATGTCGGAGTATTTAAAAAAATATCCGGATGATGCAAAGGCAATACGTGAAAATGACTTCTTAAAGTCACGTTGAAAGGACAAGAATGGAAATAGAGCAGCAAAAGGAACAGATCATTCTGGTAGGAGTATCCTTATCAGAGCATGATGATATAGAAGAAAGTATGAATGAATTGGGAGAACTCGTTACAGCTGCCGGTGGCAAGGTAGTATCGAGTCTGCTCCAAAACCGCGAACAGATACATCCTGTGACATACCTTGGAAAAGGAAAGATTGAAGAGCTTAAGGAACTAATCTTTGAAACCGATGCGACAGGTATCGTGTGTGATGATGAACTCTCACCGCTGCAGCTTAGAAATTTAAGTGATGAGCTGGATTGTAAGGTGATGGACCGGACGCTGATCATTTTGGATATCTTTGCAAGCCGTGCGACTTCTGCGGAGGGAAAAATCCAGGTTGAGATGGCGCAGCTGCGTTATACACAGACTAGGCTTACCGGATATGGAAAATCCATGTCAAGACTAGGTGGTGGGATTGGTACCAGAGGACCGGGAGAGAAGAAGATCGAAGTAGACCGTCGTCTGATCCAGCATAGAATCGCTGTTTTAAATAAACAGATTAAAAATCTAAAGAAACATCGTATGCTTAACAGAGAACAAAGGGGTAAAAATAAGCTTCCGGTAATGGCCATCGTGGGATATACCAATGCAGGAAAATCCACATTGCTGAATACGTTGACCGGAGCTGGAGTTTTATCAGAAGATCAGGTGTTTGCGACATTGGATCCTACGACCAGAATGCTTGAACTGGATGGTCAGCAGCAGATCCTGCTGACAGATACCGTCGGTTTTATCAGAAAACTTCCGCATCATCTCATTGATGCATTTCGCAGTACACTTGAAGAAGCAAAGTATGCAGACTATATCTTACATGTTGTGGATGCATCTAATCCTCAGATGGAGTATCAGATGAGCGTCGTCTATGATACGTTACGGGAGCTTGGGATCGAGAATAAGACGATGATTACTCTGTTTAATAAAACTGACCGGCTGCCAAGGGAGTCTGATACAACAGACCAGGTGGTCTTCAAAGATTTAAAAGCAGATCATACTCTTTACATTTCTGCAAAAACAGGAGAAGGTATTTCAGAGCTGACAATACTTTTGGTAAAATTGCTAGAAGAAAAAAATATTTTGGTGGAGCGTGTTTTTCCATATCAGAACGCAGGGCAGATACAAATATTACGGAAATATGGACAATTGTTGCAAGAAGATTACAGAGAAGACGGAATTTATGTAAAGGGAATGATCGCACCGAGATGGTATGAAACAGTTACAAAATAATCAAAAAAGACCGTGAAACGCGCTAAAAATCAAGGAAACATTCGTTTTGTGCAAAACTACCTAAGAAACACTATATATTGTGTCGACGCATTTAAAATGACGTAATATATAGTGCTTTTTTATTTGACTTTTCTATATACCGATGCTATAATTTTTTTTGATGATTGGCATGAAAATGTCACGAATATTTTCCGAATATGGGAAAAGCAGGATGTTGCAATTGTATGAACTCAGGGAGGGGTAGTTGAATGCTCAATGTTATAAAAAGAGATGGAGAAGTATCGGAATTTAATCTTTCTAAGATCAGTGATGCTATTATGAAGGCATTTGTTGCATGTGACAAGCAATACAATAATGATATTATTGATTTACTTTCACTTCGTGTGACGTCTGATTTTCAGAGCAAAATGAAGGAGGATAAGATCCATGTTGAGGATGTTCAGGACAGTGTTGAAACTGTTTTGGAACAGGCTGGATATACAGAAGTGGCAAAAGCTTACATTCTTTACCGCAAACAGCGTGAAAAAATCCGTAACATGAAATCAACCATTCTTGATTATAAAGACGTTGTAAACAGTTATGTCAAAGTAGAAGACTGGCGTGTAAAAGAAAATTCTACAGTGACTTATTCGGTCGGCGGTCTGATTTTGAGCAACTCCGGTGCAGTTACTGCAAACTATTGGCTTTCAGAAATATATGATCATGAGATCGCAGATGCACATCGTAATGCGGACATCCACATTCATGATTTGTCTATGTTAACAGGCTATTGTGCAGGTTGGTCACTAAAGCAGCTGATTACAGAAGGTCTTGGCGGAATCCGAGGCAAAATCACATCAGCACCTGCAGCACATTTATCTGTACTATGCAATCAAATGGTTAATTTCCTTGGAATCATGCAAAATGAATGGGCCGGTGCACAGGCATTCTCTTCCTTTGATACCTACCTTGCTCCTTTTGTAAAGGCGGACAACCTTTCTTATCATGAAGTGAAAAAATGCATCGAGGCCTTTGTGTATGGCGTAAATACTCCAAGCAGATGGGGTACACAGGCTCCGTTCTCTAATATTACTTTGGACTGGACAGTTCCAAAAGATCTGGCTGAGCTGCCTGCTATCGTAGGCGGACAGGAAATGGATTTTAGATATAAAGACTGCAAGATGGAAATGGATATGATCAATCGCGCATTCATCGAAACGATGATTGAGGGTGATGCAAACGGACGTGGTTTCCAGTATCCAATCCCGACTTATTCGATTACCAATGATTTTGACTGGTCTGATACAGTCAATAACAGATTGTTATTTGAAATGACATCTAAGTACGGTACTCCGTATTTCTCAAATTATATCAATTCCGACATGGAACCAAGCGATGTCAGAAGTATGTGCTGCAGACTTCGTCTGGATCTGCGTGAGCTGCGTAAAAAGACAGGTGGATTCTTTGGTTCAGGAGAAAGCACAGGTTCAGTAGGTGTTGTTACGATTAATATGCCTCGTATCGCATACCTTTCAGCCAATAAAGATGATTTCTTTAAACGTTTGAACCGTATGATGGACATCAGCGCACGAAGCTTAAAGATCAAGCGTGGCGTTATATCTAAGCTCCTTGATGAGGGTCTTTATCCATATACACGTCGTTATTTGGGCGACTTCAATAATCATTTTTCAACCATCGGACTGATCGGTATGAATGAAGTGGGATTGAATGCGAACTGGCTGCGTGCTGATATGACGGATAAAAAAACACAGGAATTCACAAAAGAAGTGCTGAATCATATGAGAACCCGTCTGTCAGATTATCAGGAGGAATATGGAGATCTGTATAATCTGGAAGCAACGCCGGCTGAAAGCACGACATATCGTTTAGCTAAGCATGACAAGAAGAGATGGCCTGCGATCAAAACAGCAGGAAAACCGGGCGATGTTCCTTATTACACAAACAGTTCACACTTGCCGGTTGAGTTTACGTCAGATATTTTTGATGCACTTGATATTCAGGATGATCTGCAGACTCTTTATACATCAGGTACCGTATTCCATGCATTCTTAGGAGAGAAGCTTCCTGATTGGAAGGCGGCAGCAGCATTGGTGCGAAAGATTGCACAAAACTATAAACTGCCTTATTATACACTTTCGCCTACTTATTCTGTATGTAAGGAACATGGATACATTCCGGGAGAAGTAGTGAAATGTCCGCATTGTGGAGCAGTAACAGAGGTTTACAGCCGTATCACCGGATATTACCGTCCTGTTCAAAACTGGAATGATGGAAAACTGCAGGAATATAAGAATCGTATTGTATATGATATTGACAATTCAAGCATAAAGCGTCCAAGCAGCAGTGTGGTGACTCTGTCCAGCAATGGTGTGAAGAACAATCCGCAGCCAAGTGTTACGATCGAGCCGGTAGGAAAAGTGAAATACCTGTTTGTGACAAAAACATGTCCGAACTGCAGTCTGGCAAAAAAATATCTGAGAAATGAAAAATATATTATGATCGATGCGGAAGAAAATGCAGAACTTGCAATTCGTTACAAGGTAATGCAGGCTCCTACTCTAGTCGTAGTGGATGATGATCAGGTCGTTAAATATACGAATGCATTTAACATCAAAAAATACGTAGAGGAAAAGGCTACAGTCTCCGTCTAATTTGTTAAGGGAGTATCAAACATATAGTTGAAGGAAATACTTGCAAAAGGGTGTTTCCTTCTTTTATAATGTGGGATAGTGGAATCAAATATATATCATTATAAGGAGAAAACAAATGATAGATAAGCTGATCGAAAATATTAAGAAAACAAATGCACCATTGGTTGTCGGACTGGATCCTACAATGAAATTCGTACCGGAGTCGATACAAAAACAGTGTTTCGAGGAATATGGAGAGACATTAGAAGCAGCAGGAGAAGCAATCTGGAGATTTAATAAAGGGATTCTGGATGCGACATATGATATCATTCCTGCAGTAAAGCCACAGATCGCTATGTATGAACAGTTTGGCATTCCGGGACTTATGGCATTTAAGAAAACAGTAGACTATGCAAAAGAAAAGGGCCTGGTCGTGATCGGGGATGTGAAAAGAGGCGATATCGGATCTACATCATCTGCTTATGCGATTGCTCATTTAGGAAAAATAAAAATAGGCACAAAAACAGTGTCAGTGTTTGATGAAGATTTTGCAACTGTGAATCCGTATCTTGGAACAGACGGAATCAAGCCTTTTGTAGATGTCTGTAAGGAAGAAAAGAAAGGTATTTTCGTATTAGTCAAAACATCTAATCCAAGCAGTGGAGAATTTCAGGATCGTGTCATTGATGGAGCACCGTTATATGAACATGTCGGCAAAAAGGTAGCTGCATGGGGTGAAGAGCATATGAGCAAACAGTATCCATACAGCTATGTGGGCGCTGTGGCAGGTGCTACTTATCCGCAGATCGGAAAAGTACTGCGTGAAATTATGCCTCATACATTTATCCTGGTGCCGGGTTATGGAGCGCAGGGTGGAAAAGGAAAAGATTTGGTACAGTTCTTTAACAAAGATGGTCTGGGTGCAATTATAAATTCCTCACGTGGCATTATCGCAGCCTATCAGTCGGAAGCTTATAAAGAATTCGGTGAAGAAAACTATGCGCTTGCAAGCAGAAAAGCGGTAGAGGATATGGCAGCGGATATTATGGGTGCATTGAATTAATTACAAAAGTCAGTTATGTCTGATGTTGGAAGGAAATTCGTTCATGTATTTGTAGAAATACAGATACATGAACTTTTTTATTATTAAATTTACATTTATCTGACACAAAGCTTACATGAACACGATAGGGCCAAATATTCAAACATGTTACGATTATAGACAGGTAACTTTGAAATCTGTTTTCGGGAATGTGAGTTTCGCAATTGCCTGCGTGATGATAGAAATGAAAAGGAGATTTGGTATATTTGAAATTTAAAGAAATTACTCATAATAAAGAAATTAACGCATACTTAAAAAAGGGAGATGCAAATCTGGGGAAGCTTGGATTTACAGATCATTCAAGTGCTCATTGTGTACAGGTTGCGCATCAGGCAGGAAAGATTTTAGAACGTTTTGGATATCCGGAGCACGAAATAGAATTAGTAAAAATAGCAGGATTTATGCATGATATCGGAAACGCGATCAATCGTACACATCATGCGGAGTATGGGGCATTGCTTGCAAATGATTTGCTGAAAGAAACCAATATGCTGTTAGAGGACAGAGTGACAGTGGTATCTGCAATCGGCAATCATGACGAGTCAACAGGAAGTCCCGAAGATGTTATTTCAGCAGCACTCATTATCGCAGATAAGACAGATGTAAGAAGAGACAGGGTTCGTCAAAAAGAAATCGCGACATTCGATATTCACGACCGGGTGAACTATGCAGTAACAGAATCAAAACTAAAAGTTGCAAAAGATAAATCGGTCATAGCATTGAATCTGCAGATCGATGAATCAATCTGTTCTATGTATGATTATTTTGAAATCTTTCTGGAACGTATGATACTTTGCAGAAAGTCAGCTGAAATATTAGGAACCACTTTCAAATTAACGGTGAATGGACGTAAAGTTTTGTAGAAACGTCATGCTGCTTCCTACCGCTTAAACTGTTTGATAATCTTAAGGAATTATGCTATAATGTCAGCGACATATAGCACGCATATAAGAGGAGGTTTTAAGATAAAATGGAAGCATACAAACAGGAATTCATAGAATTTATGATAGATTCACAGGTGTTAAAATTTGGAGAGTTTACATTGAAGAGTGGTAGAAAATCCCCGTTCTTTATGAATGCAGGCTCCTATGTAACAGGTACACAGCTGCATGAATTAGGAAAGTATTATGCAAAATCAATTCATGAGCATTATGGAGAAGATTTTGATGTACTATTCGGACCGGCTTATAAAGGAATTCCGCTTAGCGTTGCTACTACGATTGCTTTCAGTGAGCTTTACGGAAAGGAAATCCGTTATTGTTCAAACAGAAAAGAAGTAAAGGATCATGGCGATACAGGCATTTTACTTGGCTCGAAGCTAAAGGACGGTGACCGCGTAGTCATCATTGAGGATGTTACGACTTCTGGTAAATCGATAGAAGAAACATTCCCGATCATCAAAGCACAGGCTGATGTAGAAATCGTAGGTTTGATGGTTTCTCTAAACCGTATGGAGCGAGGTAAGGGTGAGCAAGGCGCATTACAGGAAATCCGTGAATTATACGGTTTTGAAACAAATGCCATCGTTTCGATGGATGAGGTCATTGAGCATCTTTATATGAAAGAATATAAAGGCAAAGTATGGATCGACGAGTCTGTTAAGCAGGCACTTGATGCATATTATGAGCAGTATGGGGCAGTAAAGAAGGGATAAACAATGGTCAGAAAGAGTTTCATGTTTACGACTAAGAAACATTCTATCACAGGCATCTTATCAGTTCTGCTGGGGATTACCTCTTTGGCAGGACTGATTATTGCGATTGTTGTTTCTTTTCTTAACAGGGGAATGACTCCTATGAGAGCAGCGTGTGCAGGATTGATCGGTGTCATCTCAGCGGTGACCGGAGCGTTTGCGGGACTGAATGGCTCTAAGGAGAGAGATACTTATTTAATATTTCCACGGATTGGCACCATCATGAACATTGTGATGATGATATTATGGATCATCATTGTCATTCTGGGGATCAGGGGAACAATTTCATAATAGCAATATAGAGGTGAAATGTATGAAGGATCATAATCAGGAATGTTACGAGCTGATCATAGAAAGAATGAATCTGATCTTGAATGAAGAAACAGTGCAGAAGCCATATCTGAATTATTTTAGAAGTGTGGCTTCTTTTATTCTGTCACTTTGTGATCTGCATCAGAAAATAAAGGATGGAACATATCGAACTCTTTCTTTTAAGGAGCTTGAAGCAATCAATCAGGCACTGTATAGAGATGTTATGCCTAAGCAATATCCAAACAGCTATGCGAATCCGGAATATGCAACAAAAGAACTCGGTGAATACGGAACACTGTTGTCCTTTTTATATACGGAAATGCGAGCAACAATTGTTGACGTATTTGAAAATGATGAAGAAAATCTGATTTTGTACTATGAACTTTTCCTGGAACTATATAATATGTTTGAATATGAAAATCAGGATGGGGGATTGCCGACAACAAAGACTGTAAAAGATGCAATTTAT
>Ga0123334_1006822_pt1 | contig 10432 bp, 9 predicted proteins | sample BiotimSIPDNA_FD_89706 | JGI IMG/M metagenome (GOLD analysis project Ga0123334, IMG submission 89706) | Anaerobic biogas reactor microbial communites from Washington, USA - Biogas_R1 time_0 SIP DNA | ecosystem: Engineered > Bioreactor > Anaerobic > Unclassified | place: Washington, USA | collected... | reverse complement strand
GGATATACAGGTATGCTGCTTGCAGAGAATGTTATGCAGCTTATAGCAGCACAAATGCTCTTTGGTGTAAGTACTGGTGTTATCTATTATTCATCACTGTATTATTCGATGCACGGATCTGAGGAAAAGGGTAAACACGGTGGTTTACATGAGGCAATGATTGGGTGCGGGTTGTTTACGGGTCCGGCATTTGGTGCAGTATGTATCTTCCTTGTACCATCAACACAAAATAGTGGACTTCCGGTTAGTGCGTTGTTAATTACCGGATTATGTGCTATCGGGTGGATGGGCCGATTCAGAGTGAAATCAAAAAAGTAGCATTATATTTACAATGCATTCTATAAATTTCTGGTGGCTTAATTATATACTTAAAACATGAGTGTTCCTGAGCATATTAAATGGTTGATAAGAAAATGTTTCGACACGCTCAATATGTGATGTGTATTTGAGTTCAGTACAACACGATAAACAGCAACGAAACTATGGAGAACAAATGATAAACGTTTCTAATATCACAAAGTTAATGAGTGGTACCCCGCTCTATACAAATGCAAGTTTTCAGATTTACGAAGGAGAAAAGGTCGGACTTGTAGGTCCCAATGGTGCAGGTAAAACGACGTTCTTCAGAATGATCATTGGGGAGGAACGTCCGGATGAGGGCGCGGTGAGCATTCAGAATAATGTTCGCATTGCCTACTTTTCCCAGAATGTTGGCGAGATGAAAGGTAAAACCGCACTTGAAGAAGTTATTGATGGGAATAAACGTGTAAGTGAACTTGCTGCACGACTTAAACACTATGAAGAAAAATTGTGTGATCCTGAGCTTGACCCGGATACGATGCAGAATATTCTTGATAAAATGGGTGATGATCAGACTGAATATGAAAAAATAGGCGGGTTTGATATCGAGAATAATGCACAGACCATTTTAAGTGGTCTTGGAATCATGCCGGAAGATCATGGAAAACCGGTTGAAGACTTTTCCAGCGGATGGAAAATGCGTATTGCTCTTGCAAAGGTACTGATTGTCATGCCCGATTGTATCCTGATGGATGAGCCGACCAACTATCTTGACATGGAGACAATTCTGTGGCTTGAGGCCTGGCTGATCAATTTCAAGGGCGCGATTCTTATGACTACCCATGATCGTGATTTTATGAATCGTGTTGTTAAAAAGATTGTTGAAGTAGCAAACTGTAAAGTTACCACCTATTCAGGAAACTACGATTTCTATGAACAGGAACGGGCTATCCGTATGCGCAACAATGAGGCAGAATTTAATCGTCAGCAGAGCATGATGAAAAAAGAGGAAGAGTTTATTGCCAGGTTTAAAGCGAGGGCAAGTCATGCCGCACAGGTACAGTCCCGGGTAAAGATGCTTGATAAAATAGAAAAGGTTGAGCTGATTTCCGATCAGGATGAGATCCGTATCGAGCTCCCCGTGATTCAGCGTGGCGGAAATGATGTCGCGGTGATAAAGGCGCTTGGAAAAAGCTGGACAAAATCTGATGGTTCAGAAAAGTCTGTTTTTAAAGGTCTCAATGCATTCGTACATCGTCAGGACAGAATTGCGGTTGTGGGTGTCAACGGAGCCGGTAAATCGACATTTTTAAGGGTACTTTGCGGTCAAACGCCGCCATCATCGGGTGAGGCAATTATCGGGCCGAGTATTACAATCGGGTATTTCGGTCAGTCGACGCTAGAAGAACTTGACAAAGACAAGACGATTTTTGAAATCGTTCAGGCAAAACTGCCACAGGCAAAGGATGGTACGATCAGAAATCTTCTTGCAGCATTTTTATTCAAGGGTGATGAGGTTTTTAAGAAAATCAAATTTTTATCCGGCGGTGAAAAAACACGTGTTATTCTATCGTATCTCCTGTCAATTCCGTACAACTGTCTTGTGCTTGATGAGCCAACGAACCATCTTGATATTAAATCACGTGAAGTGCTGCTGGAAACATTAAAACGATATGAAGGTACAATGCTGCTTGTGAGCCACGACCGTTTCTTTTTAAGAGAGATAACCAACAGGGTATTTGAGGTCGATCATGGGGTAATAAATGTTTATGAGGGAAATTACAATTATTATCTGGAACAGAAAACAAGCAATTGATTCTGCAAAGTATTTGACATATACATTTGGTTTATTTGCTAAAAAACCGGCATGATTAATTCTCGCATAGAGTAAAACACACCCCCTAAATCCCCCGCAGGGGGACTTTGAAAATGGAAATAGGGATAAATTTGTTATTATTCTTAAAGTCCCTCTATCTGCGGGGGGGCGAGCAACCGGCACAATTCTTACATAGTAAATGTTAGGTTAATGGCGACATTGGCTGGAAGCGCTTCCCTTAATTATATTCAAAAAAGTGTGGTTACCTGCTTCACCGGGATACCATACATGAATATCTGCTTTACGTTATAAATGGGGACTATCAATGGTTAGAGAATGGATTGCACTTAATGCAGTAAGCGGCCTTGGACCGGTACGGATAGCAAAATTACTTGAACAATTCGGGACACCCCGAAAGATATTTGAGCAGTCAGTAGAGACGATTAAAGAGCTGAACCTGCTTCCATCAAGTTGTGTCGCAGCATTATTTAATGATGAGCTTTTTGTGTATGCAGACAAACAGCTTCAGAAAGCATATGAGCATGGTGTTGAAATAATGACTATACAGGATAGTGATTATCCTCAATATTTAAAAGCGATCTATGCACCTCCGCCTGTTCTTTATATCAAGGGAAACAGAAGTGCTTTTAAAAATCATGCTGTTGGGCTTGTTGGAACCCGTAATCCTACAACATACGGCAGGACATCAACGGTTCAGATAACAAAAGAGCTGGTTGGATGCGGATTAACCATCGTGAGCGGGCTCGCCCGTGGAATTGACACAGTGGCACATGAAACCACACTTTCGTCCGGGGGGTGTACGATTGCTGTGCTGGGGTGTGGTATTGATTACATCTATCCGAAACAAAATGAGAAACTGGCGAAGCAGATATCTGAAACGGGGCTTCTGGTATCGGAATTTCCAATGGGAATTTATCCTGATAGTTTCAATTTTCCGAGGCGTAACAGAATAATTAGTGGATTAAGCAGTGGCGTTGTGGTTGTTGAAGCTGGCTTAAAAAGCGGATCGTTAATAACTGCACAGTATGCTCTTGCGCAGGGACGGGATGTATATGCGGTGCCGGGGCCGATAAATTCTCCGGTGAGTACGGGCACATTCAACTTGATCAGGGATGGCGCAATTCCTGCACGTAGCGGTCGGGAGATTGCGGAAAGCCTGCAGATGATGACGTCTAACCAATTGAATTTTAGGGAACAATATAAAGAGAAACAACCGGAAAAAATGGTGTTGTCTGCTGAAGAGGAAAATGTCTATAATCAGATTGGTACCGATCCGATTGGTACCGATATAATTAGTGAAAAAACAGGATGTGCAATAGGAGAACTTCTTTGTATATTACTGAATCTTGAACTAAAAGGGATGATTAATCAAATCAGCGGGCAATTATTTGTCAGAAATTAATATGCGAAGAAAAAAGATAGCTGCGTTGTCAATAGGTTTTGTGATGTCAGCAGTGCTTGTTTTTATGTTTACCGGGAAACAGGGATTTATATCACTGTATAAGAATCATCAACGGTACAAGGCACAGGAGGAGCAGATTCTCAGGTCACATCAGGTGATTGATTCGTTAAAGACAGAATTAAAGCGTTTGCATAATGATACTGTTTATATCGAAAAAATTGCCCGGGAACGTCTCGGAATGGCAAAAAAGAACGAGATGATCTATAAGTTTGTTGACAAATGATGAATGTAGGCCACACAAATGGGTATCGATAAGACCTCTGCAATTGTTGTATCAGTAATTCCATGGCGCGAAACGAGTGTTATTGCAAAGTTGTTTACAAAAGAACATGGAATGATCAGCGCTGCAGCAAAAGGAATCAAACGCTCACGGCAGCTGAATACTCCGGTTGAGCGGGGACAGATCATTGATACACTTGTGTATATGCATCATAACAGAACGATGCAGACACTTGCAGAAACGCAGATTGTCGCTTTTTATCAATCCATACGATCCGATCTTGAAAAAACTGCACTGCGGGATCTTGTTCTAGAGCTGTTGCAGAAATCAATTCACGACACAAATGCACATCCCGAGTTGTACGACCTGCTGGTACAGTGTTTTACGAAACTTGACAATTCAAAAGAGAGAAGTGAGACGTTTGCTTCAGTATGGAATTTTGTCAGGGACTTTACTCATCTGATGGGCTTTGGCTTGACACTTGATCGATGTGTCATCTGCGGGAGTGCAGCGGATATTGAGGAACATGGTGGTTATTTACTCATTGAACATGGTGGTCTTGTATGCAGATGCTGTAATCGGGGTATTCTCAGTGCGGATTACTTAATTGGCAGTCGCTGTATTGTAATGATTCGCGCCCTGAACTGCGGGGAAAATCCGTTTGATATTCATGAATATCTGAGGATAACAAAACTTTTGGTGTCATTCTGTAAATCACATATAGAAATCAGCAGCGAACTGCGAGCGTTGCAGTTCCTTGAGGAGATTGTGTGACAGGAGTTGTTAATTGACCTCCTTTGGATGTCATATGACTTATAATGCAGGTCAATGGCAAATATATACAGTTGGGATTTAAACCAAGTGCATTTTTGAACTGGTACATGGCTTGAAATCTTCCATCTTCCTCCGAATCACGGATAACAAATTACGATTCAAGTCCAGAAACCTCTCACCCCACCACAGCAAACCTTTTATTATATTCATACAATAGTATAGTTGAACGTTCAGAATCACAGGAGAATTCCCGGAAATCAGGATGAATACCGGTCTTAAAACTCGTCTCGAAAATATACAAGCGCGAATAGGTGATGCCTGCAGGCGGTCAGGGCGGGATCCACAATCGGTTGAACTGGTTGCGGTAACCAAAACCCATGATTTCAAAACAGTTCAGGCGCTTATTGATCTTGGAGTGAGAACGATTGGCGAAAATCGTGTTCAGGAGATTTTGCAGAAAATGCCCCATTTGAGAGGTGATTTCCGCCTTCACATGATCGGGCATCTTCAGACAAATAAAGTCGGGCCGGTACTTGAGTATGCACAGTGTATCCAGTCGATCGATCGTGAGAAGCTTGTGAAACGTATTGAAGATTTGATCACACCGGGAAAAAAAATGGATGTTCTTATCGAGGTAAATACTTCCGGCGAAGAATCGAAATCAGGATGTGCACCGCAGGAGTGCAGACAGCTTTGTGAACGGGTTATCGCTGGCGGCGTGGTTCAGCTTAAAGGATTTATGACTGTCGGACCGATCAGTAATGATGAGTCCAGGGTGAGAAGAGCGTTTTCGCTTCTTCGTACTCTCTCTGAGCAGTGCAGCGATCTTTTGCCCCATGCGGAACTGAGTATGGGAATGAGTGGCGATTTTGAATGGGCGATAGCAGAAGGATCTACGATGGTACGGGTAGGTTCTTTACTTTTAGGAGAACGGAATTATAATGCATGATGTAATCGATCTGGCATTCAGGTTGTACGAGCTGATTCTTGTCGTACGAGTGATTTTGTCCTGGGTACAGATCCAGTCTCGTCATCCGCTTGTTACGTTTGTTTACAGCGTGACAGAGCCATTACTTGCGCCTATTCGAAAGTTGCTGCCGACTGACAAAATCGGAATTGATCTTTCGCCATTGATTTTGTTGTTTCTGCTTGAAATGTTAAAAAAATATCTATTATTCTAAATATACTGCACAGGAGCGGTTTATAAAATGCGTATATCTCCTCTTGACATAAGGAAAACACCTTTCAAACGGGTGTTCTGGGGTTGTGATCCGGATGCAGTCAGTACATTCCTGAAACTTGTCGCTGAAGAATATGAAAAAACGATTCTTCAGAATAATGAGTTGAGTACAGAAGTAAAGGTTCTGGAATCCAAGTTAGAGCAATATGTAAAGATTGAGCGGGTGTTGAATGAAACGCTTATTTCTGCCCAGAAGGCTACTGATGAAGCCCGGGTTAATGCGCAGAAAGAGGCGGAGCTGATCATTAAGGATGCAATGGTTCGTGCCGATCGCTATGAAGATGAAGCTCGTACCAGGGCCCATAACTATGAAGCTGATATTGTTACATTGCGTAATCAGCGTGACAGTTTTCTGGCACGGTTTCGCGCAATGTTAATTACTCAGCTTAATTTACTTGAGGTAATCAGCGGTGATCTCAAACAAAATAATGATTTTTTGAATGAGCGACCCATCGAAATCGCAGACGATGAAACTCTGGCAGAGGTGCCTCCTCAACCAAACTTTACATCACTGGATGTCTAAGCGTGGCCTGTACCTTTGATGTACGTCTGAAACCGAAAGCAAAGCGTAACAGTGTGACGCTTGCGGATGACTGTGTGTTTGATGTTTCGGTTACATCGGCACCAATTGACAATAAGGCAAATGAACATCTTGTAAAACTGCTTAGTGATGTCCTTCGGGTACCGAAATCATCAATTGAGATTATTAAAGGTGGTCATTCGAAAAGTAAGGCAGTTGCTATTGCGACGCTTAGTAAGGATGAGGTCATTGCGAAGATGAGAAGCAGCCTCACCCCCCAACCCCCTCGCCGTAAAACGTAGAGGGGGGGCAGAAGAATTGCTTACATTCTGAGACTGTTTATACACCCCCTCTACCGCTTGCGGAGAGGGGGCAGGGGGTGAGGCGTATTGTTGAACTATAACAAAAAATACAAATAATAAGGATTTACTCAATGAAAACAACCTTTGAAATGATTCAGGAAGCAAAAGAGTATATTCAGAGCAAAATAAAAATACAGCCTGAATATGGCATTATTCTCGGTACAGGCCTCGGACGGCTTGCAGATCGAATCGAGAAAGATACTGTTATTGACTATGAGGATATACCACATTTTCCTGTGTCAACGGTTGAAGCGCATGCGGGTAAACTGATTTTCGGTACGCTTGCCGGAAAAAAGGTAATGGCAATGCAGGGACGTTTTCATTACTATGAAGGTTACAGCATGCAGCAGATTGTATTCCCTGTACGTGTTATGAAATTTATGAATGTGCATACGCTTATTGTGTCAAACGCCTGCGGCGGAGTAAATCCACTGTTTAAGCCGGGTACAATCATGGTGATTAATGATCATATCAACCTGCTTTCTGACAGTCCGCTTATCGGACCGAATGATAACCGTATTGGCCCGCGTTTTCCGGATATGTCTGAGCCGTATACAAAGTCAATAATTGAACTTGTAAATAAAGTTGCAGTTGACAATAAGATACGAGTAGAAAATGGAGTATATGCTTCTATGTGCGGTCCTGCAATGGAAACTCGCGCGGAATATCGCATGCTCAAAACTCTCGGCGCGGATGTCATTGGTATGAGTACCGTTCCTGAAGTTATCGCTGCAGTTCATGCTGGAATCAAGGTCCTTGGTTTGTCAGTCGTTACTGACGCATGTCTGCCGGATGCCCTTGAACCAGCTGATTTACAGAAAATAATTGCAGTTGCAAACAAGGCGGAACCGGTTTTAGTTAAACTTATCGAAAAAGTAATACAGGCACTATGAGCAAAGAAATATTTAAACCAGTAAGCAGCCAGGTGCGTTTCCCGACTGTTGAAGAGGAAATACTCGCATTCTGGAAAGAAAACAACATATTCAGCGCATCACTTGATGCCACAAAAGATAATGGCGCATTTGTTTTTTATGATGGCCCTCCATTTGCAACCGGGTTGCCACACTATGGTCATCTGCTTGCGGGAACGATAAAGGATATCATTCCCCGTTACTGGACCATGCAGGGTAAGTATGTCGATCGTCGTTTCGGCTGGGATTGTCACGGACTTCCTGTTGAAAACGAGATGGAAAAAGAGTTCAAGGTATCCGGTAAACGTGATATCGAAAAACTTGGAATCTATCTTTTTAACGAAGCCTGTCGCTCGATTGTGTTGCGGTATACAGGTCAGTGGGAAAAGATTGTTAACAGAATGGGACGCTGGGTTGATTTTGTCAATCAGTACCGTACCATGGATGCTCCCTATATGGAAAGTATCTGGTGGGTATTTAAACAGATATGGGAAAAAGAGCTAATTTATCAGGGATTTCGTGTTCAGCCGTATTGTCCGCGCTGTGCAACGCCGTTATCAAACTTCGAAGTCAATGAGGGCTATAAAGATGTCAGCGGGCCATCAATAACGGTAACGTTTCCTCTTGTAAATGATCCGGTAACGAAGATCCTGGTCTGGACAACAACCCCCTGGACACTGCCGTCAAATGTAGCACTGGCAATGGGTGGTGATATTCAGTATGTAAAAATTCAGGATGGTGAAAACAGGTTTATTCTTGCAAAAGACCGTTTAGCGGCCTATTACAAAGATTCATCACAATATACGATTCTTTCTGAGTTTACAGGAAAAGAACTTGCAGGTACATCGTATGTACCTATGTTCAACTATTTCGCTGGAAAAGATGAACGTTTTTTCAAGGTTACCAATGCAGATTTCGTATCAACTGAAGATGGTACCGGTATTGTTCATATCGCACCTGCATTTGGTGAGGACGATTTTGTGGTAGGGCAGAAGCTTGGACTTCCGATAGTTTGTCCTGTTGACGATGAGGGGAAATTCACTGATGAAGTTCCTGAGTGGAAAGGTCGCCGTGTATATGAAGCCGATGATGAGATCACCCGTGATATAAAATCACGCGGTCGTCTTATTCATAAGACCACGGTGCTTCACCGGTATCCGTTTTGTTACCGTTGTGATACAGCGCTTATTTACAAAGCGATCACTACATGGTTTATGAAAATTGACCCGTTGCGTCAGAATATGCTTGATAACAATCAGCAGATCCACTGGGTACCATCACATTTACAAAACGGAAGATTCGGCAAGGGGCTCGAAAGTGCACCCGACTGGAATATCTCGCGTAACCGTTACTGGGGTACACCGATTCCAATCTGGTCATGCGAATGCGGACATAAGGAGTGTGTTGGCAGTGTAACTGAGCTGCACACGCTTGCAGGTAACGGCAATGCTGATGCTGGTTGTCAATGTCATGCAGATACTGCAAAAAATGTCGAACATAAAATTAAGACGGAGAGTCATGAACGTTTCAAGGCGTTCAACGTGGATACATCATGGGCAGAAAAACTTCAGTCCATTCAGATAAGTCCTGTTGATCTGCATCGTCACATCGTTGACGAATTAAGTATATGTTGCCCAAAATGCGGCAAAAACATGCAGCGTACCCCGGAGGTGCTTGACTGCTGGTTTGAATCGGGATCAATGCCATATGCTCAATTGCATTATCCATTTGAACACCGTAAACGTTTTGAGGATAATTTCCCGGCAGATTTTATCGCTGAAGGGCTTGACCAGACAAGAGGCTGGTTCTATACATTAACGGTACTCTCTGCAGCACTGTTTAAAAAACCGGCATTTAAAAATGTAATAGTAAATGGAATTATTCTCGCAGAAGATGGTAAGAAACTTTCGAAACGTCTGAAGAACTATGTTCCTGTTGATGAAATCATAGATAAGCTTGGTGCCGATGCACTAAGGCTGTTCCTTGTAAACTCTCCTGCTGTTAAGGCTGAGGATCTGCGGTTCTCTGAAAAAGGTGTTCTTGAGATGTCAAGAGCTGTGCTGCTGCCGTTCTGGAATGCATACTCATTCTTTGTAACGTATAGTAACGTTGACGGATGGAAACCCAAAAGTGCAGAACCACCAAAAGATGGAACAGAGATTGACAAGTGGATTATCTCGTTGTTGAATCATACGGTAGCATTGGTTTCTGAAGAAATGGAACAATATAATCTGTATAAAGTTGTTCCTATTCTGGTCGATTTTATTGATAACTTGACAAACTGGTACATCCGTAATAATCGTCGCAGATTCTGGAAGAGTGAAAACGATGGTGATAAAGATTGTGCCTATAGTACACTGTATTTTGTACTGGTAGAGTTTTCCAAGGTGATGGCACCATTTCTGCCGTATCTGACAGAAGCGATATACAGAAATCTTGTGGTTGACAAGCTGGATGGAGCACCTGTGAGCGTTCATCTGAATGCGTTTCCTGTTGCACATCCGGAAAGAAGCTTACCTGATCTTGAAACCAAGATGGCTCTGATTCGTCAATCGGTAACGATGGGACGGGCTCTCAGAAGCAGATTTATTATAAAGACTCGTCAACCGCTGCGCGAATTTACCGTTATTGTCCGTGATACGGAAAAACTCAATCTGCTCAAGGATATGGAAAGCCTTATCCGTGGTGAATTGAATGTTAAGGGTATCAGGTTCAGTACGAAAGAGGATGATGTCGTTTCGATTGGCGCAAAGGCAAGTTTCAAGCGTCTTGGCAAAGTATTTGGTCCGAAGATGAAAGATGCTGC
>Ga0123334_1006818_pt1 | contig 10434 bp, 7 predicted proteins | sample BiotimSIPDNA_FD_89706 | JGI IMG/M metagenome (GOLD analysis project Ga0123334, IMG submission 89706) | Anaerobic biogas reactor microbial communites from Washington, USA - Biogas_R1 time_0 SIP DNA | ecosystem: Engineered > Bioreactor > Anaerobic > Unclassified | place: Washington, USA | collected... | reverse complement strand
GTGTAGTTGAATTCTTAGATAATACTGCTGACACATTGGTTGCAGATGCTTTTCAGGAAATTTTATCAGGATTAGCAGAAAAACTGTACAAGTTATACTGATTAGATTCTGCATTTTTGAAAAAGTTAGATCACGTAAATAGTAAAGGAGTGTGATATGATGCTATCTGAAAATAGCTTTACACCTAGGAGTGATGAAGAACTTCAGAAGCTTACAGTGGGTGAACTGAAACCACACAATGCACCAATCACTATTGTTGAATATGACCCGAGCTGGCCTGAATTGTTTGAACGGGAAGCTAACAGGATTCGTTCGGTACTCGGCAGCAAAGCTTTGCAAATTGAACATGTTGGCTCCACTTCGGTGCCGGGGCTTTGTGCCAAACCAATAATTGATATACTGTTAGTTGTAAAGAATTCTGCCGACGAGCCATCCTATGTCCCGGCATTGGAAGCAGCCGGCTATAGACTACAAATTAGAGAACCAGAATGGTTCGAGCATCGTATGTTTAAAGGACCAAATACTGACATTAACTTGCATGTGTTCAGTGAGGGAGCGTCTGAAATAGACAGAATGTTACGTTTCCGTGATTGGTTGCGTTCTAATGAAAGTGATCGTGAAAAATATGCACAAGCCAAGAGAAGCTTGGCAAAGAATAAGTGGCGGCATATTCAGCACTACGCAGATGCCAAAACATCAATAGTGCGGGAGATTATGGACCGTGCGAATGATTCAAATGCTAAATAATAATGAAAGAAAGGTGGTTTTACTTGCTTATTATGTGAAATTTGATATGTTTCCCTGAACGTCCGTTTTCGGGGATAATGCCAAAACCCCATTGACATGTTCCTACGTACAGATGCTTTAAAAAATGGCCCGCAGACATCAATTCCATCAACTCGAGCCATATGGAGTGCGTGGTAAGGATATATCGGGGGTAAAGGACCGAGACTAGTACCTTGTAACATTTAAAACTTGTAAAAGCATTCGATAGAAGGCAACAACAGCGGTAATTCGCGCAATGGTTACAATCATAAGACCATTATCAGCGATTACGGCGAAATCCACATACCCCGCGACCGTAATGGTGAATTTGAACCTCTTCGGACAGGTTTCTTTGGCTTTTGCAGCGTATTTACGTAGAATTCGCTCTGCGTTGCTTTCCGACATTTTCGCCGCTTTGCCTTTGATAACAGTGTAAAACAAAAACTCTGTTTGGGGACCGCCTTTACTGTAATTATTTAAATAGACATTCAGATGCTGGACTGACAAGTCTGTAATGGAGATCACTCGCTCCTTTGAGCCCTTGCCAATAATCCTGATATGAGGATTGTCCCCTTCTAAAGAAAGATTGCCCACGGTTAAGTTGAGTATCTCGTCTAGCCTAGCAGTGGAACGACTGCTGCAAAACCCAGCAATAGAAATGTTTTTGGGAAGGGTTGATCTTTCTTGGACACTACAATGAGGAAGTCATATCCGGGGGAAGGCAGGAAGCGAGGCAAGGATGGAAAGAGGGTTTTTTCCGGCTTATTATTTAAAGAAAAAGCTCGCTAGAATTAGTATAGAAATATATGCAAATAAATGCAGGATATTTCATAAACATGACGAATGAGCTTAATAGTGCTACTTAAATAAAACTAAATATACTCCGAGCCTGAAAACCTGGTAATAACACTAAGGGTTTCAGGCCTGTAGGGTACGGCGGGAAACGGCCGGGCCTCCCATGGTGGAAAGGAGAAATCAAATGCGCTTACATAGCAGGTTAATTCCATTACTAATTAACCCTGTGCTTGTATATTTCTGCGCTTAATATAAAACCAAACCTGGTAAACCTTTTTGCCAGGTATTTTGTTTTTTGCAGCCAGTTTTATTATACATTGCTGCGTTAAAAGCAATATTGTTACTTGAAAAACCGAACCCTTCAAAACCTTAGAAGGCCTCTGTGAAGATCACTTTGAAAAGAGATGTTTTACGTAGAATAATATGGAAAAGAGTAAAGCGAGTATTATAGCGAGTATTATTTAGAAAAAAGATAGGAGGGATCATGCTGATAAAGTGCACAGTTGGAGTATCCATGTGCACAGGGGATTACGGCCAAATTAAGCCAGAGATATCATGGAACGGCTTCTAGTATTTGAGCATCGGAAGAAACTGCGGAGCAGTTTCAACACAGCGCGGCAACGAGGTGGGGGATGCAGGCGATATTATAAAAGTCTATGTAGTTGATGATTTAACTAATTCTACTGATACGAACCCGATAATTTTCCAATAATAGCTGCCGTAAAGGAAACTTTATCTGGCAGATAAAACATATTTTTGAATTTAACTAAATAGGTTTTAAAGCTTGCAAGCAGTGGTTGGAGAGAAGGGCGAAATAAACTGGGGGGCAGATCGGCAATAAACTTCTCAGTATGGGGAAACTCTCTCTTGCTCTAACTGCATTGCATATAGTATAGAGAGATAAGCTTGCTTGGGGAGAAATTACTTTGAGAATGGGATTGGGAGATGTTAAGAGCAGATTACTGCAGAAAGTACTATTACCGTCCGGGAAATTTTAATTTATGGGCGGTTGCTTTCTGCTGTTTTTTTTGCTTCATACTGGAGGCTGATTCCAACCCGGGGTTTTTAACTGAGCCGGAAGGGGTAGAAGTGCCCTGGCATAACGCTTGGACTTATTGCAAAAGAATTATATCTGGTGAAAGGAAGTGCTTCCCTTAATGACGACAAGAGAAAGGACCTGGAAAACATTATCTGCTATCGCTTTGTCTCTGGCCCTTATTATCCTATCCAGTGTTCTGCTAATGCCTGAAGTAGTTGAGGCAGAAGAAATATCGGTAACAGTGACTGGAGATGGGGTTAGCACCCCGACTACTTTTACCCAGGTACAATTAGAGGCTATGAGTCGGCTGGAGGCAGTATACACTACGATTAACACTTATCCTAGCAAGAAACTTCTGGTAGCCAGAGGAGTAAAATTAGCCGAGCTGTTAAACCTGGCCGGGATTAAAGACGAAGCCAGTTTAATCATAGTTATCGCTACAGATGGCTTCAAAATGACCTTTACCCGGGAGGAACTGCTGGATGATGCTCGTTATTATTATCCCGGGTTGCAGGATAATCACGCCTACGCCGGTTACATAACGGGATCGCCAGAGGGGGCAGTCAGGGTGGATACGATCCTGGCCCTGGGGAGTGCAGAAGGGGATAACTTTAACAATATTAATAGCATAAATGCACCTATTTTAATGATGGGGCAGAGGTGGGTCAGTGAGCAGACGAATCATGCTCAGGTGAAAAAGGTAATGAAAATTGAGGTATCTACCGCTAGTCCGGGAAAATGGGAAAACCCCGTTGCAACACCGGCTGCTGGCAGTGTCATAGCAGGAAGCAAGGTGGAACTCACTACTCCGGATATGGATGGTGACAGCATTTACTATACCATCGACGGCAGCGATCCAACCTTTAAAAGCCCGATGTATAACTGGATTAAAAAAAGATGGTGGAACAATCGCTCTGATCAACTGGCGACAATTAACCAGGCTATTGAGATAAACGAGGATACGGTTATAAAGGCGGTAGCTATAGGCTTTGGCAAGATTGATAGTGATATAATCACTTTCAATTATCAGGTTTCTAACCCAAAACCGCCGCAATACATTCTTACACCTGTAGCTCAAAACACCTATACTATACAAACTACGGTGGATGGTATCCCTACCATGACCGTTAATAGTGGCATAAGTGGCTTAAAAAACTTTACGGTTAACATTACACCCGTAACTGCTCACCAGGGGGAAGAAACCGTTGTTTTTATCCATTGGAGGAAGGGCAGGCAGATAAATATTAATAGCACAAGAGCTGATTTTGATTTGCTTAAGACAGCACAGGCCGGGTTTAATGTAATGCCTGGAGATCTGGTCAAGGTTTACCTTTTGGATGATTTAAGCAATACCCATGATTCCAATCCGCTTTTATGGCAGTAGGAACGAAATTACCAATGCCTTTACAAAATAATATCAAGATAAATATGGGAGAGGTATAAAAAATGAAAAGGGGATTTCATAACAATTTAGGAAATATCTCATCGATAACGGGGGGCAGCATAGTACTGGCTATGTTTTTGCTCCTTTCTTTTTGCTGTTTGTTTTCTCCAGCGGCCCTGGCTGAAGAAGTGGCCAAGCCGGAGCAAATCATATTAAGCTGGACCAGTGATCCACTTAGCTCACAGACCATTACCTGGTTGGGGGCAGACGATTCACTGGGGCAGCTGCAATACCAGACAAAAAGCAGTTTTAATGGCAGTTTTGATTCCGCACAGCAAGTAAAGGCAGAAGCGACCAAATTTGATAGCAGATATTATCACTATTCGATAAATATCCGTAATTTGACACCGGATACAGATTATATCTACCGGCTGGGCAAGGAAGGTTGTTGGACCGAGCCTTACTTTTTTTCAACGGCGGATGATACTGATAAATTTTCCTTTATGTATATGGGCGATGTGCAATCAGGATATCTTGAATGGGGGAGGATGTTGAATGCATTATATCAGGAGAACCCCCGTTTGCGCTTTTCCCTTTTAGGGGGAGATTTAACCAATAATGACGCTGACGAAATGGAGTGGGGAGAATTTCTTGACGCTGCAAGCGGAGTTTTTTCGCGTATTCCCTTGATGCCGACTCTGGGGAATCACGATGGTACTATGTATAAGAACTTTTTTGCCCTGCCAGATAATGGGCCGCCGGGACTGGAACAGGAATTCTACTCCTTTGATTATGGAAATGCTCATTTCGTGGTTCTTAACAGCAATAATAACCGTAATGAAAAAGCCAAACAATGGTTGCATACGGATCTGCAAAATAGTAAGCAGACCTGGAAGTTTGCGCTTTTTCATCATCCAGCTTATCCAGCCTCTCCTGACTATAAAGGGATTGACCAGTCGATAATTGCCAATTGGGTGCCTATACTAGAGCAGAACCGGGTGGATATGGTTTTTGTTGGACATCAGCATCAGTATATGAGAACCCACCCTGTTTTCCAAGGAGAGATACAAAGTGATCCGGGAAGATACGGAATTATCTATGTAATGGGCAATGCCGGGTCCAAGACCTATATTCCCGGTCAAGGTTTTCCCTATATTGCCCGGGAAGACAGTGGCAGTAACTACCAAGTGATTGATATAGAGGGTAAATCTTTAACCCTGAGGGCCAAAAGAGCTGATGGCGGGTTGATCGAAAGCTATACAATAAATAAGACCCTCAAGTCTGCACCTAGGTTAGTTCCCGATGTTGCAGGTAAAATAGTGGGACAGCCTGTCCAACTTAACTTTATTGATGATGCTGACTGGCGCTTGGCTATTAATGAGATAAAGCTTGATGGTGTGGCGCTAACCCCCGGACAATATTCGTTGGATCTCCCCGGGAAAATCACCATTGCCGGGGATTTATTTAGCAGTGCCAAAGAATATAACATAGAAATAAAAGCTACTGGTTACGAGGACGCTGCTACAACACAGAATATATTAGCCACGGTAACGCTGAACAGCCCTCATGATGGCCAGGAGTTTCAACAAGGACAGCAAATTACTGTCAAGGGAACGGTAAATGCTCCTTGGAATAGTGTTAGGATTCAGGTGAAGAATCCTCGGGGAGAGAGCATTTATGGACCCCTGGAGCTCCAGGTAACGGCCGGCCAGTTCGAAAGCAGCTTTACCCTTAATGCCAAAGCCGAGGTAGGCAGCTATAACATCATCCTGGAAGGGGGAGGCCTGCCAGCTACTATCCTGGGAAAGTTCAAAGTAAAAGCAGGCGATGCTACCAAACCGGTGGGAGAGGTTATCCTTACCATTAGCGGAAGTGGAGTAAGAAATGAGCTTAAGCTTACCCAGGATGATTTGTTAGCCAAGAATAAAAGTCAAGTAGTTTTCAGTGCTATAAACACCTGGCCTAGTAAGAAATGGTATATAGGAGAAGGCCCTTTATTAAAAGATTTACTTAATGAAGCGGGGTTAAGAGATACGGCTGGAATGATTAGATTCTCTTCTGTTGATGGTTATAGCATACTACTTACCACCAGAGAACTAATACAGGAGCAGCGCTATGTTTTTCCCCAGTTTATGGATGGGGATAGCAGCCAGGGACATATCCGTGGGTCTGCCAACGGAGCGCGGGCGGTAGATGCAATTATCGCCTTGAGAAGTGCGGAGGGTACTGATAATCCTGCTTATATGAGTGAGGTTGATTCCCTCTTGTTAATGATCGGACAGCGTGCAGTGCACGAACAAAATGCACAGTTGTTTGTAAAGAAAATAAATAAGATTGAGGTTATTAATACTAGTCCATCGAAGTGGGATAATCCACAGGCCGATCCCAGCAGTGGAGAGGTAAGTCTTGGGACCAGAGTTAGATTAAGCAGTGCTATTATGGATGATGATAAGATTTACTATACCACTGACGGAAGTTCGCCGACCATTGACAGCTTGATGTATAATCCCATAGCCAGCCGTTGGCAATCAAGCCGGGCAGATGTATTGGATACAATAAACCATCCCATAGAAATTACCCGTGACACAACTATCAAGGCAATAACGATCGGTCCTGGCAAGATGGATAGTGATGTAGTCACCTTCTCCTACAAGCTGAAGAAAGCTGATATAGAAACGATTGGAAAAGTTATCCCCAGTAATGGTGGTGAAGTTAGTCTCGGTACTGAGGCTAGTATTAAAATACCAGCCTATGCTCTGAAAGAGAGCGGGGCGGTGGAAGTGAAGATAGAAAGAGTAATTAACCCTCCCCCTGTACCCGCTGGTTTAAAACTGCTCGGAGGAGTATATGAGTTTAGTGTGGGCGGTCAGAATAGCTATAGCTTTGCCAAGAAGGTGCTTGTAAAGCTCAGTTTTGATTCCAGTAAACTAGAAAGCAAGGAAAATCCAGCTATATACTACTATGATGAATCGAAATCACAATGGCAAAAAATTGGTGGAACTATATCCGCTAATTCTATAGAGTTAGAGGTGGATCACTTTACCAAATTTGCCGTTATGGTGGCTGACAAGGGCAAAAAGGAAGAACAGAAGAAAGCAGATATAGTGATACCGATGGTAAAACTAAGTGATATCCAAGGACATTGGGCGCAAAAGGATATTGAAAAACTGGTGGCGGCAGGGGCTATAGCCGGATATCCAGACGGTAGTTTTCAACCCGATAAAACTATTAGCCGAGCGGAGTTTACTACGGTGTTGGTCAAAACCCTGAAATTGCAAAACAAGGGTTCCGAGGTATTTGCTGATACCGAATCACACTGGGCCAAAGATTATATTGCTATAGCGGCAGCTTATGGACTGATAAGCGGTTATAATGCTGCGAGCTTTGGCCCGGACGATCCTATTACTCGCGAGCAGATGGCAGTGATAATTTCCCGTATATCTGAGCTAAATTCCGGGTTTGCTTTAATTCCCTTTAGTGATCAGGTCAGCATTTCCGTTTGGGCTCGAGCTGCTGTTGCAATAATGGCTGAAAAAGAAATAATGAAGGGATATCCGGATAATACCTTCCGGCCTCAGGACTTTGCTACCAGAGCCGAAGCGGTTACCGTTATTGTTAAAGGGGGAGGTGTCAACGCCAGCCATTAAGAATAAGTGTTTCTACCAATTTTTCGTAATGGGTTTTGCTTTACTATTGTTATCTATATCATTTAACCTGCTCCCTCTGTTAAGCCCCGCTGAAGCAGCATCCGGGCTTGAAATCACTGGAGATGGAGTAGCAAATCCGCTGAGCTTAACCTTAAGTGATTTGCAGGAAATGGAGCAATATCAGCATGTCTACAGTACTATTAATACCTGGCCCAGCAAGAAACTCTATGTAGCCCAGGGGGTCAAACTAAAAGATTTACTAGCTTTAGCGGGTTTAAAAGAAAATGCCCAATTAATTATATTTACTTCTAGTGATGGTTATTCAGTTACGCTGACAGTGAAAGAATTGCTCAAGGACAAGCGCTATTATTTCCCCTATTTCCAGGAGAATAGTGTAAACGATGGAACCATACCGGGTTCTCCCAGGGATGCGGTTGAAGTGCAGCCTATTCTGGCCCTTTTAAGTGCTGAAAGTAGTAAGAATCCTGCTGATATGAATGATATGGATGCGCTATTGTTGGTATGTGGACAACGGGCAGTAAGCGAGCAGACCAATAGTATTTTTCTAAAATACATAAGTAAAATCGAGGTACTGACTTCTAAACCGTCAAAATGGGATGCACCCAGGGCCAATATAGGCAGTGGAAAGGTAGCTGAAGGAACCTTAATTGAATTGAGCAATAAGCGTAATGATACTGACAAGATTTATTATACTACGGACGGAAGCACCCCAACTATAAACAGCCCTATATTTAACTGGAGCGCCAGTCGATGGTGGAGCCAACGCCCGGATAGTTTAAACGAGATTAATAAGCCGATAGAGATTAAAAAGGATACCATTATTAAGGCCATAACCATTGGCCCTGGTAAAGAGGACAGTGATGTGGTTACCTTTACCTATCAACCTGGATTAAAGGATGAGGATGCTCTGGTAAAGCCAGGTTCGCCCTCTGGGCTTAGTCTCGATGAAAAGCTGGTTAATCTCAAAATTGGCAGTGTCATTGAGTTAACAGCAATACTTGATTCAGATAATAGTACGGAGCAGGGCTTAATCTGGAGCTCAAGCGACACTCGGGTAGCTACAGTTGATAACCATGGTTGGGTAACAGTTGTTGGTCAAGGGACGGCTACCATCACTGCAAAAACAAAAGATGGCAGATTTACGGCTAGCTGTATGGTTAATGCCAGTGCGGGAGTAAGCAGTCCAAGTCTTCCTCCCCAGAGCAGCAGCTCTGAGAGCCAGGTGGGAACGCAACAGAACCCGGAGGTATTGCCGGCCCCACAAGCTGATCCGCTCTACCAGCCAGAAAAGGAGCGTATTGCAGCCAGTGTGGATAGTAGTAGTGATACCCCGGAGCCCCCAATAGTAGCAACAACAGACGCTAATTGGGAGTACTTGGCCAAGAAGGATAATACTGCTGGATTGTATACGACTAATATTGCTGTCCAGCCCCAAGAGCCAGGAGGGCAAATATATGAGCTAAAAGTGGATACGGCTGCATTGCAGTTGCAGATGGAAACAAAAATATGGAGCATCTATATCCTGCTAGTTTACTTAAGCTTATTTATTTTTGGCGCCATAAATAAATACATCGAATATACAAAGGAGGTAGCCGGGTGACCGAATCGTTTTTAATACCCCTCAAAGGGTCCATGCATGTCATAGCCTATGGCTTGCTGGTACCGACCCTTATTATTTTATTATTATTTGTAGCCCTGGTTATTGTTGAAATGGGTAGCTTACTGGTAGAAGCCCTGGGTGAACGCCGCCGGAGCAAAGTTAACATTCCAGAATTATTGAATGCCTTCAAGGAAAAAGACTTTGAAGGGATTAGAGATGAGATCATGAATAGTAGTTTGCTAAGGCGACAAAAAGCAGCTTTAAGCGAGCTCCTGAAATATAATGATTTGCCCGGCGTTTCCCGCCAGGCGCTGGCCCGTCGTTTGCTTGGTGATGAGGAACTGTATTATGCTCGTATAACTTCCCGAACCGATCTGGTAGCCCGCCTTGGTCCCATGTTTGGTTTGATGGCAACCCTTATTCCCCTGGGACCAGGTCTCATTGCCCTTGGTCAGGGTGATACCAAAACTCTGGCAGATTCACTACTGATTGCCTTTGATGCTACCGTTACCGGACTGGCTGCTGCTGGTGTGGCGTATGCCATATCCCAACTCCGCAAAAGGTGGTATGAGGATTACCTGGCTGGTCTGGAAGCGTTAATGGAAAGCCTGTTGGAGGTGCTGGAACGTGAATGACGGTTTGAGGAGGAGAAGAAGGTATAAAACTTTGAATGAAGAGGTAAGTCCCTTGGAAGGTGCCATAAATATCGTTGATGCCATGCTGGTTTTTGCCTGCGGCTTGATGTTGTCTCTAGTTATCCGCTGGAATGTTGATCTGGTTCAACCAGGAAATCGCATCGATGTCCAAAAGGGCCAGGAAGTAACGGAAAGCACCGATATCCGGGAGGACTTAACCAAATCTGAGGGAAAGGGGCAACTATATGAAAAGATGGGTACAGTTTACAAAGATCCGCACACCGGAAAACTCTTTCTGCTTACGGAGTAAATGTTAGCAAGAAGCTGAAATTTAGGAAGTTATTTATGGTTCTACTGCAAAAACCCCTTTTTGTTGCATAGGGTTGCATAAATATGCAAAGCGAGCGTTGGCGAAGCATGGATGCTTCACCCTTCGGGTACTCCTGATGTTCCATCCTTCGGATGTCACTATTAAGGTTGCACCGGCGAAGACGAGCAGGCGAAAGGGGGCGAGCGACAGGATGTCGCGAGAGCGCCACCTCCCATGG
>Ga0123334_1006816_pt1 | contig 10436 bp, 6 predicted proteins | sample BiotimSIPDNA_FD_89706 | JGI IMG/M metagenome (GOLD analysis project Ga0123334, IMG submission 89706) | Anaerobic biogas reactor microbial communites from Washington, USA - Biogas_R1 time_0 SIP DNA | ecosystem: Engineered > Bioreactor > Anaerobic > Unclassified | place: Washington, USA | collected... | reverse complement strand
TTCCTGGAGGGAGCCTGCGGTGACGGGTTGCCTGAACAAGAGGTTGGGGATTGGGGAAGGAGACAATTTCCCGCTGATGGAATAGACTTCGAATTCGACCAGATGGACTGCTTGGTTAGCGGAGTTCTTCAGGATATTGAGCCTGACGTAGCGTGCCTTTTCGGCAGGAGCGATCGGATGGGACAGGCCGTTCTCCGTGGCCGCTGCAGTGTTCGTGGACATGTCGACGACTTGCTTCCACGCCTTGTTGTCCGAAGAGATTTCAACGGTGTATGCGTAGCTTCGGCTACCGTCGTAGTAGAAAATTGGGCGGATGAAGTCAATGGATTCTTCCTTTTGGAGGTCGACCGTGATCGAGGAAGGCCATTTGACTCCGAACCATGCGGCATCCCTGTCGTGGATGATTCCATCGACAGCCTTTTCCGGGGCATGGTTGCCTTCTTGTGCGCAGGACGTGGTGACCGGCTTGCCGAATGCGACGTTGATGCCTGCGGGAGGGAACGTGGCGAGGTGGTTCTTGGCACTGTTCTTGAGAGCATCGTTGGAGGCAAGGGCAATGACCTTTTCAAGTGCCTCGCGTGCGACAGGTGAGACGATTCCGCGATCCCTGTTGTCCTTGGGGCAGGCAATGGCGACTGCTGCCGCTGCTGCTTCCTGGGCTGTGTTGGGGTTGTCAAATGCGGGGATGACAATTTCCATCAGGGCGACGTCGCACCTGACTGATGAGACTGCGGAAAGCACGCGTTTCTTTTCTTCGTCGTTGGCGGCAAGTTTCAAGCCTTCCTTGAGTTGCGCAACGATATCGTTTGTGGTTCTGCTTGCTGGAGCCTGTATTGCCGCGAGCCTGACGAATCCCCTGTATGCCAAGGCTCTATGGAGTTCGTTGTCCTTTTGCCTGGCCAGCTTGTCCAGTTCATCGATTGCGTTCCTGTTCGGCCAATCGGAGAGTGCCCTGACTGCAGCTGTCTTGACATTCTGGTCGTTGTCTGCGAGGGCTGCGACGACGGCGTTCAGTGCTGGATCAGTACCGATTTTGGACATCGTCTGGAGGAGGGTGGCCTTGCTTTCCGCAGTGGCCTTGCCCATTCCTTCAACGAGTACCTGCGCTGCCTTTTCGCTGTTTTTGGCAAGGATGCTGAGTACGTTTTGGAGTCCTCTTCTATCCGCTGCGCTCTCGGTTGCAAGCATGAAGTCCAGAAGTTTTCGTGTGTCGTCTGGGGTTGCGATGGTTTCGAGGGCCTTGATGGCCGCCTTTCGCACATTGTCATCTCCTTGCAGCATGTCGATGACGGCATTGTTTTGCTCTGCTGCCTTTCTGAGCGCCAGGAGTTCTGCCAATGCGATCTTGGCACTTGGCGTTGCATTTGGGATTGCTGTGGCGACGGCCTGGTCGAAGTTTGCGGTTTGCTGCCACCTGAGGGCGTCCTTGAATATGTTCACATCATCGTCTTTGGCGGCTGCCAGCTTGGCGACCAGGATCGTGACGGCGTTTTCGGCGCCGAATGCGGGAAGCGTTTGCGCTGCCGCTGCACGCACTGCGGGATCGGCATGATCTAGGGCGCCGGTTACGAAGGGGAGGGCGCTCTTGTCGGCAGCGATGCCGAGCATGGAGATGATCGCTGCTGTGACGGCAGGATCGGCTTGCTTGGCGGTTGCGATGGCCTTGGGAACTACGACGGCTTGAGGAGCCTTGCTCAACAGGCGGAGCATCGCCTCGCGACGAACAAAGTCCCCCTTGACGGCTTCGTCCAGTATGGTCTGGACGGTGGCTTCGGGACCCTGTGCGTCAAGCAACGCGGTCAAGGATGCCTCGCTGACTTCCGCATCATTGAATTTCTTTGCGACTTCAATGGCTTGCGCCTTGTTCTTGATGTTGGCGACGAGGATTGAGAGTGCGCCTCTGGCAGCAGCCTTTTGGTAGGTGCTGGCGGCGGTTTTGAGTGTTTCTACCATCATGTCGGCTGCTGGCGCATGGCCCAGGTGCGCCAGCGCGGAATAGACGATGGCTTGCTGGTGTGGCTTTGCCTCGGGGAGCATCTTCATCAGGATGGGGGCCGCCTGCGGATCCCTGTTCTTGTTGAAGGCGGGAGCATATTCCAGCGCGACTTCAGGCGTTGCGGCATTTGCGGCGTCCCTCAGTGCCTTTTGTGCGTTTTCCGAATTGATTTGTGCCAGCGTGTTGATGGCATAGGTGCGAAGTTTGTCGACATTGAGCGCTGGTGCGACCGCGGCGACTTGCGCATCGCCGCCGCACCATTCGAGTTGCTTGATGACGATAGCCTTTGCGACGTTGTCCTTTGCTGCCGGAAGTGCGTTGGCCAGCGCTTCCGCCAGTGCTTCCCGTGCCTTATCTTCCCCTGGGTTTGTAGCCTTTTGCGTCAGGGCTTCCAGGGCAAATTCTGCCGCCACGTTGTTCGGTCCGTTTGCTTCGGAGAGGTTTGCGACAAGTTGGTTGACTCCCTCCTGTCCGAGCTTCTGCAATTCGATGACAATTCTCTTGCCGTCCTGCGGTTTCGCCCAATTGAGTTGCGTTGCCAGATCCATTGCATTTTGCGCGGTCACTGCGAGCGATGCTATTGCTGCCAAAGTGGCTATCATGGACTTCATATTTTACCTCTATTTAGTATGGATGACGTTTTTGGAAGGTCCTTTCCTGCGATGGAATTACATCAAGCTCCAAGGCGTCCTCATCGGTTGGTCAGCCAAGCGGTTTGCCTCTGGGTCGTTGATGAATCTCATGGTTTCCGGATTGAAATGGAGCTTTCTTCCTGTTCTTATGGCGATGTTTGCCAGGTGAACGAGGATGTTGGACCTGTTTCCATTGAGTTCGTTTAGACCGAATTTCTGTCTTGTTCTGATAGAGACGTTGAAGTCCTTGACTTGCGGCGGCATTTCCGGGAGGTACTTGACCTGATCTGCCAGTTCCGGGGGATCGGTCCTGAAGCCCTGGTAGACTTTGCCGAGCGGTCCTTCGATGTAGGGCTTGCCCTTGGTTTCCTGTTCGCCCCATTCGCAGGATTCGAGGATTATCTTGCAACCATCAGCGTATTTCATGTAGACTTGTCCCCATATGCCGACCGCATCCGGGTGCTGTGGCCATGGAGCGGTGGCTTCGATTTCGACGGGACTCGTGTCGTCTTTTCCGAGCATGTACTGGACTGGGTCGAGGTAGTGCTGTCCCATATCTCCGAGCCCGCCGCCATCGTAGTCCCAATAGCCTCTGAATGACCCCGAGGTACGGTGGTCGGTATAGGGTTTCCATGGCGCCGGTCCCAGCCAGAGGTCGTAGTTGAGGTCGTCTGGAATGGGTTGCGGCGCTTCGCCGACGCGTCCCATCCACATGGATGCCTTCCAGTGGAAGCCCGTGTGCTGGGAGATTCTGACGGTGAGCGGCCAGCCCAGGAGTCCGGAACGGACGAGCCTGGCCAGAGGATCGACGGGGGTGCCGAGTCCATAGAAGCCACCATAGAGGCGGAACCAGGTGTTGAGCCTGAAGACCCTTCCATTTCTGCGAACGGCTTCCGCGATGCTTTGACCTTCCGCAATGGTCCTGGTCATGGGCTTTTCTGCCCAGACGTCGCAGCCTGCGTTCAGTGCATAGATGTTCTGGAGTGCGTGCCAGTGTGGCGGGGTGACGACGCGAACCACGTCAATGGATTCGGAATCGATCATTTCCCTGAAATCCATGTATGGCTTGCAGGGATGTCCTGCATTGATGGCACGTTGCGCTGAGGCTTCTCGGCGTGATTTCCTGACGTCGCAGACGGCTACGAGTTTCGCCTGCGGATCGCCGAGAACTTGGCCGATGTGCCCTTGTCCCATGCCTCCAACGCCGATGATTGCGTGGTTGATCTTGTCATTTGCGCCTGGACGCCCGGGTTTTGCAAGCACGCTGTTGGGAATGATGGTGAAACCCGCGCCCGCAAGTGCGCTCTTTGCCAGGAAGTCTCGTCGGTTCATTGCTGCCATTGCTTTTCTCCTCTGGTTGCGTTTGGGATATGGGGATTTGTTAAAAAATGAAAAAAATCAAGCTTCGTAGAAGGCCTTGTATGCCTTGTATGCCATGTAGACATCAAGTTTTCCTGCGGTTTCCATCGGCGCGTGCATGGAGAACAAGCCGACCCCGCAGTCGATGACGTTCATTCCGTACCTGGCCAGATAGAGTGCGATGGTTCCGCCGCCGCCTACGTCAACCTTTCCCAATTCGCCCATTTGCCAGATCACTTTGTTGTCATTGAAGATTTTCCTGACTTGGGAGACGAATTCTGCCGAGGCGTCTGACGATCCTCCCTTTCCACGTGAGCCTGTGTACTTGATCAATGCGACGCCGCAATTGATCTTGGGCATGTTGTTAGGCGAGGAGACGTCCCCAAAGGCGGGGTCGTGGAGTGCGCAAACGTCTGCGGATAGCATGTTTGAACGTTCGAGGGCTCTTCTGACCTGCAGGTCGGAGTAGGTATCTTGAGTTAGGTTGACGAGTTCTGCGACTGTGTTTTCCATGAACGTGGAATCCATGCCGGTTTGTCCGTAGGAGCCGATTTCCTCCTTGTCGCAGATCACTGCCGCCCGGGTACGGTTCGGTATTCCCTTGGCATCGAACATGGCCTTGATTGTCGCGAACGCACAGACTCTGTCATCGTGTCCGTATCCGAGGATCATCGACTTGTCAAGTCCCAGGTGCCTTGCTGGCCCTGCAGGTACGATTTCCAGTTCTGCCGAGGCGAAGTCCTCTTCTTCGATTCCGTACTTTTCCTTGAGCATGAGCAGGATCCGGAGTTTTGTTTTTTCACCGATGTCCTTGTCATCCTTCGCCTTGTCAACGGGCCTCGATGCGATCAGCACATTGAGCGCGTCCCCTTGGAATGCGGTTCCGAGGGGTTTTGCCGCCTGGTCGTTTCCCAGGTGCGGGAGGAGGTCTGTGATGGTGAGGACTGGATCGCTTGGATCTTCCCCGATGGAGATTTGGACCTTGGTTCCGTCCTTCTTGAAGACGACTCCGTGGAGCGCCAAGGGAATCGTCGTCCACTGGTACTTCTTGATTCCTCCGTAGTAGTGTGTATCGATGAACAGCAGCTTGTCGTCTTCGACGAGTGGGAACGGCTTTGCGTCAAGCCTTGGGCAATCGATATGCGCTCCGACGAGGTTGAGTCCGTTTTCCAGGGGTTCCTTTCCGATTTGTGCGAGGAAGAGTGTTTTGCCGTAGCATGACCTGTAGACTTTCATTCCCGGCTTGAGCTTTTTGCCTTCCTTGTTCAGTTCATCCAGGTTTTCGAAGCCGTTTTTGATCGCCATGTCGAGAGCAATGTCATGGGCGATACGTTCGGTTTTTGCCTTTGAGAGGAACTGGATGTATTCGTCGCAGTATGTTTCGAGTTGTTTCAGTTCCTTTTCGTCGAGTTTGTCCCAACCCTGTTCTCGTTTCCAGAGGTTGACTGCGGGGGCTTTCTTTTCCTCGGCTTTCTTGGTGTTCTTTTTGGTTGCCATTTTGCGTCCAGGGGCATGGTGTTTTTGTTAAATTAAGGTAAATAACACAATTTATAGGCAACAAATGGATTTTCAATATTTGAAGAACGATGAAATTGAGCTTTATTAAAGGTTCAAATTCCGCGGATGTCCCGTGGCGGGATGAAAAACGTGATTTTGCAAGTGCTATTGAACTAGTCAGGCAAGCATTCAGGAGTTAACATGAATCTGGCGTTGAACACGGATTTTAGCAGCGGCGTAGGTTGTGCCGAACCTCATTTGCGGACCGTGTCCGAGGTGGGTTTCACCCATGTCCACTGGTGCCACCAATGGTGCACGGACTTCATGTACGTGGCCAGCGAAATGGAGGCGATCAAGGAATGGTTTGAACGATATGGCTTGACGTTGCTGGACGTCCATGGTTCTGTCGGTCCCGAGAAGAACTGGTTTTCCGAGGTTGAGTACATCCGCAGAGCCGGAGTTGAATTGGTTGCGAATCGTCTTCGGATGCACCATTTCCTAGGTGGCACTGGGACTGTAATGATGCATATTCCTGCGATCGGGAGCAATACGCCCGAGGCGAACAAGGCTGCGATCTGGCGCCAGGTTGACCAGTTGCGGAAATCCCTTGACGAACTGAGTCCGTTGATCATCGAGCTAGGCGTGCCAATTGCGGTTGAAAACATGGCCTACGATACCTTCCAGGTGATCGAGAAAATGTTGTCGGAATATCCGCCTGAAATCCTAGGCTTGTGCTTTGACAGCGGCCATGGCAACATAGGCGATTGTCTTGGCCTCGATCATCTCGACGCCCTGAAAGACAGGCTTTCGGCTTTGCACATCCATGACAATGACGGGCAGGGCGACCAGCACCAGCCGCCTTTCTACGGGACGTTGGACTGGGAGCGCTTCGCCAAGATCCTGGCGGCATCGCCATATCCAAGGGAGATCAGCTTCGAAGTCGCTACCCGTTGCACGCCGTACAAGGAAGACATCCCGGAATTCGCGCGGGATGCTTATGAACGATGCTTAAAGTTCGCCAAGATGGTGCGGGGATAGACTTTTTGGCTCTTGTCCACAGGTCAATTTTTCGGCTTGAGCAACATCCAGACGCTTGGAAATGCGACGAGCAAGATGACGATGGCGGCAAGTGCCATCGCCGAAATTCTGGCGATGGTGGAATTTTTGCTGGCGATCGTGAACCAATCCCTGATCCTCCAGGGCAGTCCGATGGCGACAAGTCCGGCGACTCCGATCAGGAGGCAGATGCTTGAATAAAAGCCTCTGCACGGGATATTGTGGATGAAAGCCTGGGCAATAAGGAAGTTGGCGGCGAGGGTGACGAACCCGCCGAAGGCCCTGGCGTTCAGGTAGTCGAGGTACAAAATGCAGAGGATTGTCGAGACGGGAACCAGGATCCAGACGTAAAGATGGAGTTTCTCCAACGGTCCTTCAAGCATCAGGCAACCGTGATAGGCGGACCAGATTAGGGCGACTACGCCGATGACGCACCCAGGCAGGATGGGCTTCCTGGGCCAGGTCGGCATTTTTTCCCGGAGGGCGGAGTGGCGCGGCAGCAAGTGAAACGAACCGGCTAAAAAAGCCAAGCCGGCGGCGAGGACAAGGGAAACCAGGAAAAAGGAGTACATATGAAAAGTTTGTTTGGGGGATCAGTTGGTTGTGTTGATGGTCGTCCAATCGGAAGCGTACCATGAAATCTGATAGTCGACCCTGATGTCGATCTTTGCGATTTTTTTCATTGCTTCTTCGAGTTCCTTAAAGGCCCAAAGGTAGCTTAGGTATGCTTCTTCATCTGGCGACGGCGGGTTGTTTGCTGTACGTCTTTTATCTGCCCTGGTAATTTCCATCACTCTTGCGACTTCTCTGAACAGCGATAGGAAGAAGAGGTACTTGAGCGGGAGTTTATTGAGTTCGGTCAGATATGCAAGGAGCCTATATTTTTTGAAGTCTCCTCTTCCTTCCTGGGTTTTTACCAGGCTTCCAGCCTCTTCGCATTCATCCCTGAAGGCAAGTACTCCGATGGGATTTATTTTGAAGGTTGCTGTTTCCTCGTCGTATTGGCACGCCCATTCTGGATAGGTTCCGTTTTCAGAGAGGAGAAAAGCGGCATTTGCCTCTCCCATTCCTACCAGGGGCCTGATGAAATAGAGTGCGAAAGTCTGGAGAGAATCCTGAGTCTTCTTGAGGCAATTGTCCAGGGAAATCGCAGCCGATTCTCCTGGTGCTTTCATATAGGCGGTTGCCAGCTTGTCGATTTTGTTCCAACTCATGTTTTGCTGTTCTCAAAAGGCGGACTTTTTGACTCTTTTCCGTTCAGAAAGTGATTTGGTATTGTTTGTCCTAAATCATCCTTGACAAAGGAGTTGCGTGTCAAGATAAATGCTTGCGGAATGTATAAGTAAAAAACCTGGCGAATATCAATACTGTAACCCCAAAAGTTAAAATTCCCAATCCAAGGAGTGCTTGAAAAGAAAAAACTTCTGATTTCTCCTTAAAACAATTATGAAAGTCAAGTTTGCTTTGTCTGGTTTCGAGCTGCTTTGTTCACGGCAAGGTTTTCATGAGTTCGCCGTGCTTTTTAGTCAGGCATTGGAATACGTCAGGTGTGGTCTTGAAGATCCACTTCTGGTATTTTGCATTGAATTTTTCGGCATTGATTTGCAGAGCCCGCCTGCGTTTTGCGTTTTCCTCGTCGTCCTGGAGTTCCCCATCGAGCTTTTGCGAGATTGGCGGCGGTTCTGCTGCCAGTTGCACTGCGACATCGCCTTTTCTGTTTGTAGCGAGTGTGATGAAAACGATGAGTTCATCGACTCTATTGACGACGAAAAGTGCGGTGTCTTGGAATTCCAATTGATCTTTTGGGGTTTTCTCGTTGAATATTCCATTGAGTCTGATGTTGCGGATTGCGTTGACGGCGTCGTCGACGGCATTTTGGTCTTGCGTCATGCCTTCCGGGACGTCTTTGAGTGTGTTTCGTCCATGGGACGACGTGATGGTCCACTGCGGGGAATTGATTTTGACATAGGTGATTTTCTTGGTGTGCTGTAGCTCCGGGATGTCCTTCGCCATCCATTGGAGGGGCGTCCACTGTGCATGTGGGAAGAGGAATTGCGTTGTTGCGGTTTGGTTGTCGTTAAGCGTAAGGTATCTTTTGACGGGTTCCCCCGCGTGGTTGTCAATGGTTTTTCCAAGGATGAATCTTGCGATCGAGTTGCCGTCTCCGTCGCAGATATTGATTGAAGCGCCAGTTTGGTGTGGTGGGAAGCCTGCTTCTTCCTGAAGTTCCCTTGGGATGTGTTCCGTGACGGCTTGTTCGCTGCATAGGGCGAATACGAGTGCGTCGATTTCCTGGCGATTGGCCGTGACGTCATCCAGCTCCCTGATTTTCCACGCGTCGCCGTCCTGGTAGAGCGTTGTTGTCGAAATTGTGTTTTCGACGACGATGTGCTTGATGTCGTCCGCATTGAAGTTTGCCGGGAGGAGCGGGATTGATTCGCCTTGGATAGTTGCATCGTCCTTGTGCCTTGGGATGATTGCAACGATGATCGCTGCGGTCAAGAGGGCGGTTGCGATTGCCAGTTTGATGATTGCTTCTTTATGTGACATGTTCTTGCTCGGTCGAAATTGGGTCAGCGGCTTCGTTTCCAGGCGACGGCGATCCCCGTCAGCGCCAGGAGCGTGGGTATGATGGCCAAGTTTGCAAGGATAAGCTTGAATTGGTAGGACTCGATGGATTGCCTGATGTTGGCCCTGAGTTGGCGCAGCTGGCGATTGGCATCGGAGACTTGTTTCTTGAGTTCCAAGAATTGCTGTCTTTGTTCGACAGTCAGGAGTTTTTGCTCTTCGAGCCTTCGCTGCCTGTCGAGTTCCAGCAGTTTGTCTCTTGCGGTTCTATATTCATTTTCGAAGTCTTCGAGCCTGGCCTGGTAGTCTCGTTGCGCATCGTCTTCCATTTTTTGGATTTTGAGCAGTGGCCTTGTGATATTGGCTCGGTTTCTGATGTCCGCGAAGGTATCTCCTCCGGCGAGCGTGTCGACGATGTTGAGCAGGAACTGCAGGTTGTGGTTTCCACGTTTGACTGACATTGCGTCATGTAGGAGATCTGCGTCTCCTACCAGGATTGCGGTGCTGGATTTAGGCGGGTTTCGCTGCTGTCCGAATGGTGACGGGAAGACGCCTTCCAGCTTGATGGCGATGTCCAGCGGTTCCTTTTCGGGCTTGAAGTCCGTGAGGATGTCCTGTGGCGACCTGAAGGTCAAGGACGAAAGGATGGACTGGACCTGGTTCGACGAGGCGATGACTGTGGATTTCTTCAGCGTTGGCGGAGGCGTACCCGTGAAGTTTCCTGCCTTGAAGAGTTCCATTGCCGTGAGGGCGGCGGTGAGTTTTTGGTCTACGAAGTTCCGGGAATCCAGGGTCAGCCAGTCCAGGTGCCTGGTCGTTGCTCCTTTTCTGTTGATGAGGATTGTTGCCAGGTTGATGTCGACGATGGTCTTGTCCGTTGAGAACTGCACGTTCCATGCGTCGGTAAGTTTTCTCAGGTCGGATGAGTCGCATGGTGCGTATTTAAGATTAGCGTGTTTGGTTTGCATCATTGTCCAGCAAGCAGGGTCGAGGAACATGGCGACATTTCCGCCGTTTTGGATATGCTCGTCCACGGCCTTGGCGGTTTGATCCGGAGTATCTTGCGGGTGCGCGATCAGGAGGACGTCGATCGAGTCCGGGATCTTGTCGCAATCTTCAGGCAATGGAATAAGGTTGACGTTGTTTTCCTTGAGTTGCTCGACGAGCGCCCAGGGCTGTGTTGCCTTTTGGTTGACGATATCGACTCCGCCGAGGATCTTCAACGGGCTTATGATTCCGACGTTTGCTCTTTTCGCCGGTGTCATCTTGGCGATTGTCTTGGTGAGGTCGTATTCGAGGAACGTAGCTCTTTCCGGGCTCAGGAAAGG
>Ga0123334_1006809_pt1 | contig 10441 bp, 11 predicted proteins | sample BiotimSIPDNA_FD_89706 | JGI IMG/M metagenome (GOLD analysis project Ga0123334, IMG submission 89706) | Anaerobic biogas reactor microbial communites from Washington, USA - Biogas_R1 time_0 SIP DNA | ecosystem: Engineered > Bioreactor > Anaerobic > Unclassified | place: Washington, USA... | reverse complement strand
CACTGCGCGAGGAAGCCAAAGCCTTGTATATCAAGGACGCGCCTCTTCACATCGCTGGCAGCGATGTTGATCCAGAGGCCCTCTCCCTGTGCAAAAAACACCTGCGCCAGGCAGGCTTGGCCGATAAAATCACAGTCCAGCAGATGGATTTGCGGGATGTACGCCTGAATGAGCCGCGGGTGTGCTTTGTGACCAACCCGCCCTATGGTGAGCGCATTGGCGATCAAAAAAAGGCCGCGCTGATCGCGCAGGACCTGGGCAAGCTGCTGAAATCACATGATCAGGCCCGTTTGTGCGCCATCACGGCGGACCACAGCTTTGAGCGCCACGCCCGGCAGCGGGCAGATAAACGCCGCCGGTTGTACAACGGGCGGCTGGAGTGCGAGTTTCTGGTGTTCGAAAACAGGTAGCGGTCTATTCGTGCAGCGTATCTTCCTCTACAAAATCATCCTGCACCGCTGGCATCCGGTCGCACACCATGATGAAGGCGTCCTCCTGGTTGTCCTCATAATACTTCGCGCGAACGGCCACCTTGATAAAACCGAGTGATTCATACAGCGCAATCGCCGTCTTGTTGCTGGGGCGCACCTCCAGCGTCATGTACTGCACGCCCAGATTGGCCGCGTACTGCAAGAGGGCTTCCATCAGCGCGCGGCCAATTCCCTGACCTCTAAAATCCTTTTGCACCACCACGTTGGTGATGTGCCCTTCCTCAAAAATCATATGCGCGCCTGCAAAACCGATCTTTTTGCCGTCCCGCACCGCCGCGATATAGCGGGCGACCGGGTTTTGAAGCATTTCAAACTCAAAGGCGGACAGCGGCCAGGGCATTGGAAAATTGGCCGCCTCAAGCGCCGCCGCGGCTGGCGCGTCCGCGATCGTCATTCTGCGGTATTCAACCATGCTGTTCCTTCTGTTTCAGCATCCGCTCCGCCTGGGGCGCGCGCAGGTACAAGGGCATCAATTGATCCGGCTGAAGGGCGTCATGAACGCGTTCTGACGCGATCACCGCCGCAGCGGCAGCGCCGGGCTGCAGTATATGTGCCGGCGCGACCTGGGCCCGGTCCCCCATTTGTTCCATCACGCGCGCGCCATAGGCCACAGCGCCATCACCCAGGAAATAAAAGGATGTGCCCAGAGTGCTGATGTGGTCCAGATATTCATCCAGTTTTAGGGCACTGTCATCCATCACCCGCTTGTTGTTGATAAAAGCCGCGCCGTAGACCTGGCCCGCCCTGGCATCCCGGATGGGACAGATGACGGTGTTTTGCAAAGGGATGGCGCGCGCCATCATCTCCAGCGCGTTGATGGGAATACAGGTGATGCCAAGCCCCCGCGCGATGCCCTGGGCCGCTGCGACGCCAATGCGCACCCCCGTGAAGGAGCCTGGGCCCACCACAGCCGCGATATGATCCAATTGTTCAAGTTTCACGCCGGATTTGGCGAGCGCTTCTTCCACCATGGGCATCAGGTTGCGCGAATGGGTCAGTTGGTTTAAGGCGCGCGCTTCATAGCGGATCGCGCCGTCAGCCATGATGGCCACCGCGCAAACCGGGCCTGAGGTATCCAGTGCCAGGATGTTCATTCAATTATCTCCAGTCCGTCATCAGCGTGAAGATGTATTAGTCGGAAATCACCAACAGGATTGAGGGTGATTTCACGGCCTTGTTCGTCCGTTGGGGTGAGGGTAATTACCAGGTGATTTTGCGGGATGAGTTCGGGGGCGCGCTCATGCCATTCAATCAGCGTGATGCTGTTGCCGCCGATTTCCTCATCCAGTCCGGCCAACACCAACTCCTCCGGGTCCTCAATGCGGTACCAGTCAAAATGGTGCAGCGGGGCCATTTTTGTGTGGTAAATGTTCAGCAGCGTGAAGGTGGGGCTGGTGACAGGCCCTTTGACGCCCAGGCCTTCCGCGATGCCGCGCGCCAGCTCGCTCTTGCCGGCGCCCAGGGTGCCGCACAAGAGCACAACATCCCCGCCTGACAATTGCGCTGCAAGCTGATGCCCCAGGCGCTTTGTCGCCTGCGGGCTATTTGACAGCAGGTGTGTCGTCATCCTTTGCTTCCTTCATCAACATGGAGAGGCGCTTGTACAGCCCAAACACCATCAGGCTGTTGATGGCGCCCTTGATCAGGTTAAAGGGCACAACAGCGCCAAGCAGGTAGCCGTTCATGGACATCCCCCGCTTGGCCATCTCCTCCTCCAGGTTGCCCCTGAAGAAGACCGGCAGCAGGATGTAGCGGTTGGCGATGACGCCCGCAATGACCATCATGACGGTGCCGATGAGCATGCCAATCAGCGCGTTTTTGCGTGACTTGTTTTTGTGGTACATCAAGGTGGGCGGCAGCAGGAAGGCAAGGCCCATAATCATATTGGCCAATTCGCCCGGGCCGCCCGTGGTGCCGCCCAGGATATGCACCAGGTTGGTGACCAAAAGGGCAATCACCATCATGCCGGGGCCGACAGAGAACCCCAGCAGCAGCAGTGGCGTGAAAGAGAAATCAAGCTTCAGCCAGGGGGCGAAAAAGGCCAGCGGAATCTCCGGAAAATAGCTCAGCACAATGGCCAGCGCGGTCATCAGCGCCGCGAAGGTAAGGTCGACAGTACGGTTGGTCCTTTGCATGATCAGTTCCTCCTTAAAAATGATTCGCCCCAAGCAAAGGATTGGGACGAACTCTTGGGCATACTGCCCGCCTTCTCTCATCCAGACTGTACTGTCGGCCATGGAATTTCACCATGTCAGCCACAATGGCTCGCGGGCTTTCACCGCCGGTGGGGAATTGCACCCCGCCCCGAAGACGCTTGGTTTGAACTTGCAGGTATTTTACCACGCAGACATGCCGCGGTCAAATCAAAGGATCAAATCAGGCCCTTTTTCACGCACATCCAGCAAATGGCAGCAGCCTTCGCCAAACAGGCTTTCCATGGTTTTCGTGAACATATCCAGCAAGTCATTGGGCACAAAGTTTAAGGTGGTGCCCGCAAAGCCGCCGCCATGCACACGGCAGGCGCCCCGGGCGCCCAACACCTGTTTGGCCACCGCAAGGCCCAGCGCGATGGGCTGCTCGTCTTCATGCACGCTGATGTTTTGCAGCTGTGTCCAGGAGGAAAGCCCGGAGGCATTGATGGCGTCAAAGAAGGCAGCTATCCGGTTGTTTTTTAACGCCTGTGCCGCGTCCTTGACCAGGGCGTTTTCCTGATAAAAATGCAAAGCGCGCAGGACCGCCCTGTCCCCCGCCTCCTTTTGAACCGTAGGCAGCACGGTTAAAAAGCGCTCAAAGGGAATGTCCCTCAACAGTTCACCGCCCGCCGCTTTGGCTGCGGCTTTCATCTCATACGGAATGGCGCTGTAGGCGGGTGTCAGGTCATCATGGCTGCTTCTGGTGTTGACAATCACCATCTGATAGCCCGCCTTCGCAAAGGAAAACTGCAGGATGTCCACCTTGGGCTGCTCCTGTTCAAAGTCAATCTGCACCATGCCGCCAAAGGAGGATGCCATCTGGTCCATCAGGCCGCTGGGCTTCATGAAATAGGCGTTCTCGGCATACTGGCTGATCTGGGCGCGCGTGACCGCGTCAATGCTGCCGCCGTTGTACAACAGGTCAAACAGGTAGCAGACAAGCACCTCAAACGCGGCGGAGGAGGACAGCCCGGAGCCGGAGAGCACCTGGGAGCTCATCGCGGCGTCAAAGCCGCCAATTTTGTAGCCCCGCGCAACCAGCCCTGCCGCAACGCCGCGGATGAGGGCTTTGGATGTGCCTGCCTCTTCCACAACAGGCGTCAGCTTGGTTAAATCCACGCTGATGGGCTCATAGCCTTCGCTGGCCAGGTTCACCAGCATATCATCCCGCCTGGAAAAGGCCGCCACCGTATCCATGTTGACGGCAGCCGCCAGCACCAGGCCGTGGTTGTGATCGGTATGGTTGCCGATGATCTCCACCCGTCCTGGCGCGCTGGCAATGCCCACCGCTTCCTTCGTGTTGTAGATCTGCTGGTGCTGCAGCAGCAGGCTTTTATAGCGGTTGATCTGCTCTGTGTTTTGGGGGTTGTCTTCATCCTTGAGCGCAATCAAATCGCGCAACGCTTTTTCATACACCATCATGACGCATTCCATTCTGATAAATTTCCTGAAAGCTGCTGACCAGCTCCTGCACACCCAAGGTATTTAACTCGTCTTTAAATGCCTGGAATTGTTCCGTTGTCAATGCCCATTCCCCCAGCACAAAGCGGGCGATGGACTCATCCACAAACTTTCCGATTTGGTATTGCAAGGGCGCGATGCGCGCTACCTGCTCCTTGGTAAAGGGGATGTCCGGGAAAGGCAGGGTGGCGGCTTCGGCCAAGCCCTCCGTCTGCTCCGTTAATTTGCGGACGGCTGTATCCGTATAGTTTTTCTGGAAATCCTCGCTGGAGACGCCGGGCGCGGATTGATCCGTCGCGATGATGGCCTGGGCAAAATACAGGCGGTCGCCCGCTTCCCGCAGCAAGCGCCAGCTGCCGTCGCCGTCCACCACATAGTCTTCGCCTTCCAGGCCTACGCTGGCCATAATAGCGCCTTCATCGGAGTACAGCCTGTCCACCCAGGCCAGCATCTCCTCGATGTTTTTGCAGGCGGACGTGAGGGCGAAGGTGCCGTAATAGACCCGGCCTGCCACCGCGCGGTAGACAGGCTTGTCCTGATAAGCAAGCGGCGGCATGGCCTCATACTGCCCGGTCCACTCAATGGGCACTATAGCAGTGGGCAGCGGCGCGAAGAAGGCGCCGTAGCGGTTGACGCCCTTGGCGTCGGTTACCCGGCGCAGGTTGTCCACGGTGGTGAAGGCGTCGCGGTCCATCAGCCCTTCTGAAAAGCGGGCATTGGCCCAGGTGAGGAAGTCATAAAAGCCGTCCTCAAAGGGCATGAATTTAACAGTATCATCCGCAACGAACAGGTTGAAGTCATTGGCGATCAGCCCAAAGGCGTGCGCCATATACTTCAGGTCATACGGGCCGATGAAGCTGAAAGGAATCTCATCCTGCTTGCCGTTGCGGTTGGGGTCCTTGGTTTTAAAGGCGCGCAGCATCTCGTCAAACTCTTGGATCGTTGTGGGCATGTCCATCTTGAGGGTATCCAGCCACTCCCGGTTGACCCACAGGATGTTTTGCCCGCTGTTTTTGGCGATATAAGGCAATGCGGGGATGCTGCCATCCGCCAGCGTCACCGCGCGCTTGACTTCCGGCTGGGACTGCATGAGCTGATAGAAATTGGGCGCGTGCTGCGCAAGATAGGGCGCCAGGTCAACCAGGACATCTTTTTGGTGCAAATCAGCCGCCTGGTGCGGGCTTAAGCCCGCCTTGAACAACACGGCCGGTAAATCCGCGTCCTGCGGGCTTAAGCCATTCAGTTTCTCCTGGTAGGCTGCCCAGTCGCTGTATTGCGAAAAGGAAAACTGAATGCCCGTGCGCTCCTGCATCCGCTCAAAAAAGCGGTTGTCCTGCCAGATACGGTTGGTATCCGCCGGCTCAAAGCCCATCAGCGGGATGAACGGTTCTTCCTGCGCGAACACAGAAAGAAGGGATAGCGAAAGCGCCATCACCAGGAAAATAACAAACAGTTTACGCAATACGATGTCCTCCAGGAATATTGTTTATAGGATGCGCGATAAAAGCCACAAGGCCATCAGGTGCAAAGGATAGGCCAGATAGCTGAACCATTTGGGCAAGCGGATGCCGCTGTTTGTGTTAACTAGCATCAACGGCAAGGACAGGATGGCCAGGGACTGCATCCGCACCAGGGACAGCATCTCCCGCAGGGCCTGATTGAAGGGTTGAATGCCTGTGCCGGTTACACCCTGGATGAAACCATACGGCAGGATCTGCCCGCCGCCCCAGTACAGGCAAAAGGCAACCATCAAGGCGGCCAGACCGCCCTTTGAATCCTTCACCAGGTACATCAGGATGATGAGCAAAACACCGCGCCAGCCGTAGTCCATCTGGAAACCGGCGGCAACAAACACGCAGACAACAGGCGCCCAAATATGGCTGTAATGCCATTTTTGCTGGATGCCCACAATGGCCAAAAAGCCAAGCAGCAGCGTCACAATGACGCTGAACTGGTTCCAGCTGTGGTTGAGCGCCAGCATGTAGGCAGGCTGGGAAACAATGGCCAGCAGCAGAAGCCTGAGCCCATAGCGCTGCCAGCTGCTGGTGCGCTCCACCCCCAGCACTATCCCCCAGCAAAACAGCGGGAAGGCGATGCGCCCGATGACCCGAAGCCAGAGCACGCCGGGAAAGAAGATGACGCCCACATGATCCACCAGCATGGTCAAAATGGCGACAATCTTTAATAAGGATTGATCCCGATTGGGCTGTTTACCTTGGACGGCGGCTTGATTCATTGATGCACCTCCACCAAAGTATACGAAGAAGTGGGCATCTTCGCAAGCAAAACCGGCAGATTGACAGATTCCATCCAATCCAGCTGGTTCATATTGATGGTTATCCTGGTTCATGATAGGATACAGGCTGAAAGGACGCGCGAATGAGTACGACGAAGATGATGGAATTGGACAGCGCGGCGCTGGCCGCGCAGACCATCCTGGAAAGCAGCGGGGAGACCTATCGGGCGGAGGAGACCGCCCTTCGGATGTGTGACGCCTTTGGGTTGAAGGAAGCGCAGATCATGGCCTTCCCCACGGGGTTTATCCTCAGCGCCATCACAAACGGGGAGCGAGAGACCCGCGTGTTCCGCGTGCCCGAGCGCAGCATCCGCCTGGACACGGTGGACATCGTCAATAACATCTCCCGCCAGGTATCCATGGGCAAACTCAGCGCGAAGGATACCTATGACCGCCTGATTGCCCTGCGCAGCCAGCCTGCCTTGCCCTGGTGGCGCGGCTGCACCTATTTTGCGCTGGCGGCAGCCTTTTTCACAGTGATGTTCGGCGGCGGGTTTGCCGAGTTTATCATGAGCTTCTGCATCGGTTTCCTGGTGCAGACGGCGCAGTTCCCGCTGGCCCGCTTGAACTTTCCCAGCCAGCTGCGCGCCTTTTTGCTGGGCTTCTTGGCGGCCTTTGTGGCCGTGGTTGCGCTGCAGGTGATTCCCGGCAAGCAGGAATCGCTGATCACCGGCGTCATCATGCCGCTTTTGCCGGGACTGTCCATGACCAACGCGGTGCGCGACACCATCCGTGGGGACTTGATTTCGGGCCTGGGCCGTGGCGCTGAAGCGTTGATCTCCGCGGTACTGCTTTCTGCTGGGGTGGCGGCCGCCCTGCTGTTTAAGGGGATGCTATGGACAATGTAATCCGCGCGCTGGCCTGTATGGCCGCAGCCTGCTTTTTTGGCATGATCCTGCGCCAGCCCAAATCCACCTTGATTTACACTGCTGTCATTGGCCTGGTTGGGTATGTCATCTTTATCCTCATGCAGGGCACGCTGCTGGCGTTTTTTGTATCCGGCCTGGTGGTGGGCATTCTGTGTGAACTGGCCGCGCGCAGGGCAAAAAAAGCGACCACCCTGTTTTTGATCAGCTCCATCATCCCGACGGTTCCGGGCCTTGGCCTGTACCGCTCCATGATGGCCCTGTCTGAGAACAACCTGGAACTGTCCCTGCAAATTGGCGTAGAAACCCTGGCAGGTATTGGGGCAATCGCGCTGGCGCTGACCATCGCCACAGCCATCTTTGGCTGCATCCGCCCGCTGCGCCTGCAACGATCACGACACTAAAAGGAGACAACATGCATCTTTTAATTACCAATGATGACGGCATCACAGCGCCGGGGATCCTGACCTTGGCCCGGGTTGCCGCGGCCGCCGGCCACAGCGTGGTGGTGGTGGCACCCGCCAACCAGCAAAGCGCAACAGGCCACCGTTTGACCATCAACGAATCCCTGATGGTTATCCCCATGGACATTGACCCCAATTTCAAAGCCTTCGCCGTGAACGGCACGCCGGTGGACTGTGTGCGCATCGGCCGCAAGCTGTCTGAAAAACCCTTTGATTTTTGCCTGTCAGGCATCAATGACGGGGTGAATGTGGGCACGGACCTGTTTTATTCCGGCACCGCCGCGGCAGCCAGGGAAGCTGCCATGCTCTATCTGCCCAGCATGGCCATCTCCATTGACTTTGGCGCCAATGAGGAAATGCGCGAGAAGCTGGCGGAGCAGGCCCTCCTTATCATGGACTACATCCTCAAGCGGCCCATGCCCCGGCTGACCTTCTGCAACCTGAACGCGCCCAATATGCCAGCTGACCAGGTCAAACCCGTCAAGATTGCGCCCATCAGCGAAAGCTACTGGCTGGACGATTATGACGAGCGGGTGAACCCCAGAGGGCAGCGCTATTTCTGGCTGCAGGACGGCTACATGAAGGAAGACCCGGAGCCTGGCTCGGACGTCGCCCTCATTTTTGAAGGGCACATGACGGTCAGCTTTGTGGGCGGTTTTGTGAACAACAACAGCCTGTATTATCCCAAGCTGGAGCAACTTCTTGAGGGCTGAGGTCATCATCATCGGCGGCGGCCCGGCTGGCATGGCGGCCGCCTTGTTTGCCAAGCGCGCGGGCGCTTCCGTTTTGCTGCTGGAGCACAATGAAAAACTGGGCAAAAAGCTGTATATCACCGGCAAAGGCCGCTGCAATGTGACCAATGACTGCGAACAGGAAGAGTTTTTACGGCATGTGCTGCGCAACCCCCGGTTTTTGTATGCCGCGCTCAACCACCTGTCCCCCAGCGGTTTGATTGACCTGCTGCATAGCCTGAGCTGCCAGACGGTGACGGAGCGCGGCAACCGTGTCTTCCCGGCAAGCCAGAAAGCGTCCGATGTCACCAAGGCCTTCGCGGGCCAGTTGGCTGCAAATGAGATCCGCCTGCACGCGCAGGTAGTGGATATCGTGACAGAAGGCCATACGGTGACCGGGGTGCGCTTGGCGGATGGGGCTATTATCCCGGCTAAGGCGGTAATTCTAGCGACAGGCGGGCTGTCCTACCCCATTACAGGGTCCACAGGCATAGGCCATGAATTGGCCAAGCGGCTGGGGCACACCATCCTGCCCTGCTCCCCTTCGTTAACCGGCTTTAACACGCAGGACGCCTGGCCCAAGAAACTTCAGGGCTTAACCCTTAAAAATGTCAAGCTGTCGGCCACCTGGCCCAGGAAGGGCAAATTCACAGAGCAGGGCGAGTTGCTGTTTACCCACTTTGGGGTGTCCGGCCCGCTTGTACTCAGCTTAAGCGGGTTTTTAGCGGGCAGTGACCCTACTGCGGCTTTGGTCACCCTGGACTTGAAGCCCGCCCTGTCGCCCGCTATGCTTGAGGAGCGCTTGCTGGGTGACATCAAAACCAACAGCCGCAGGACGCTTCACAGCCTGCTGCGGGAGTACCTGCCTGCCAGCATGGCGGCGGTCTTTCCCGACATCCTGGGCCTTGATGGCAGCATCACTTTAAACCAGTTCACCCAAAAGGACCGGGACACGCTGATTGAGGGCTTTAAAAACCTGCCCCTGCGCCTGCACACAGCCCGCCCCTTCAAGGAAGCCGTGGTTACAAAAGGCGGCATGGACGTCAGGGAGGTCAACCCATCCACCATGGCGTCAAAGCTGGTGGGTGGCCTTTATTTCGCGGGCGAATTGCTGGATGTGGACGCGCTGACAGGCGGGTTTAACCTGCAGATCGCCTTCTCAACCGGTGCCCTGGCCGGAACCTCTGCTGCCCACGCCATTCATTAATTTTATTGGAGTTACACGTGTATTATATTCTGATGGACCTGGAATGGAACCAACCCCTCTCCCACCGCAGCGCGCAATACCGCCGCTATGGCAGCCAGCTCATGTTTGACATCATTCAGATTGGGGCCGTCAAACTGAACGAGCAGATGCAGATGGTTGGCTCTTTCAACCAGTATATTCAACCGGGGCTGTACCGGAAACTGCACCCCCGGATTACCCGCATCACCGGCATCAACCAGGAGGACCTGCACGGCGCCCTGCCATTTACAGAGGCGCTTGAGCGCTTCGTATCCTGGTGCGGGGAGGATTTTGCCCTCATCACCTGGGGCTGCGATGACATCAATGTCTTCCAGCAAAACCTGGACTTTTATTTGAAGGATGACCGCACCATGCCGCCGGTGTACGACCTGCAGCGCCTGTTTGGTATGCGCACCGCCGGGAATACCAAGAACCGCCCCGGCCTGCAAAGCGCCATGAAGTATTTTCATATCTTGCCAAGCATCGACCACCCCTTCCACAGCGCGGTGGATGACGCCTATTACACCGCGAAGGTGATCCAGCACATGGACAACCCCGAGGAAGTGCTGCAGATGCCGCAAACGGTGCGGGAATTGGCGCCGGCAAAGACCAGCGCCAATGAGACTTCCGACGACCTGCGCTTCACCAACCTGGCGCAGGCCATCAAAAGCAGGCCCGCGCGCGAGCCCAACTGCCCTGCCTGCGGCAAGCGCCT
>Ga0123334_1006804_pt1 | contig 10454 bp, 8 predicted proteins | sample BiotimSIPDNA_FD_89706 | JGI IMG/M metagenome (GOLD analysis project Ga0123334, IMG submission 89706) | Anaerobic biogas reactor microbial communites from Washington, USA - Biogas_R1 time_0 SIP DNA | ecosystem: Engineered > Bioreactor > Anaerobic > Unclassified | place: Washington, USA | collected... | reverse complement strand
CGCAATGCCGGATAGAAGGTGACCTTCAGGGTCTGCCCTTGCCGAATATGCTTTCCATTGGGAAAATCCTGCTTGACCAAGTACGTCACGTTCTCAGGCAGCTGCGCAATATCGAACTCGCCGAAGATCGGCTTGAGTTTGCCCTTGCCCATCCAAAATGCCTTCATGTACCACTTCCCCGGCTCCAGCGAATGCGGGAAAACCATCTCGCCCCCTGCCCCCTGGACACTGGTGACAAATGCCTTCGATTCATCGACCTCGCGATCCCTTCCCAGCGTGATGAAAAAGCGGTTGCGCTCGTTTTTCGTCTTGTATTCCACAGGGGCCGTGTACTTGAACCGTGGCGGATTGACGCTGGCATCGACCTCGATATGCGAACTCATGTCCACCTTGTGCATTTCGAAGTCCTTGAACTGCGCCGTCCCTTGCCCTTCAACGCCAATCCATACCTGGATATACTTGACTTCCTCGGGGATCGGAATCGTCATCCCAATCTCAACGTCCTGCCAATCTCCTGCCGCAAAGGGTCCCTTGGGAAACTCGCCGCCGTTGATCCAGTCCTTCTTCTCGGACAAAAAACCGAAGAACAACGTAACTCCGCGATCACCATTGTTCCTTGCGACAACGCCCAAGGACTTGACGCGAACACGACCTCCATAAACCTCGCCGGGTTCGACCTCAATGTCGTGCAACAGAAAATTACGCTCGCCTGATTCGGCCTTCACCTGGACAACATCGTCAACTTGGCTGACCAACGACTTGTTCAAGGCACGCCAACCACGCTCCCACAGCTCCGGTACATCGCCGGAAAACGATTCCTCAAAGCGAAAATCCGCAGCACACAACAGCCCCATGGACAACGCGAAAATCAAACAGGCCACTCTTCTCATAAATCCTCCACTTGCTTGCCAATGTCAAGAAGCAAATACGAAACCGATGACGCAAACAGAAATATGTGGGACAAAACATAGGTCGGAATAACCCATTTGCCAACAGGCTTGATACCAAGGAAATTCCGCAACGAAATCAACGTATCGGAAAAGACCAAAAAGCCAATCCCGCAAATGAACAGAATCTTTGGCAAGCGACCGATGCGCATGCCGGACGACAACGTCAATGTCGTCAATGACAGCACGGCATACAGCACAACAGCCGCCAAAACCACAGGCGGCGAAACCCGCGGAACCAAAAAGAAAACCACGTATGGGAGATAGACAATCGCCAATATCAGCGCCAGCCAACGAGACCAGTCGCCACCCAAGCGCCAAGCATAGACCATGAACAAAATATGGGCAACTGAAAAACTCAGCACCCCATACAGAAAATACCACTTCCCTCCAGGACGAACAGACAAAAACCAGTCCCCCACGCAGGATGCCATGAAACCAAAGAACATCAACCAGGATACGCCACTCCCACGCCAAAGCGCAAGCACGCCGACCAATACCCCAAATGCCAAGCTCATCCAATTGTGTGTCGTCATCCTGCCTCCTCAAACCAATGGCTTCCTTGCCAACTGCAAGTCAAGCGTGTCGTAAAGTTCCATGATGCCGCCGTGCCCATCAATCGCCTCAGCGACCTTCTCGTAAAATTCCGCCCGCAAACCCGCATCCATGGCAATATGGTCCGAATACGTCCCCAGCAAGGCGACATAGTCGCTGGCACTAAAGGTACGCATCCGATAAAACAACTGATAGCGCACATCAACGAAACCATACTTCCTGGCGATTTCCGCCCGTTCCCTTGCCTGATCCTCGCTGTACTCGACCAATTTCTCCGGCTCAAGCCCCTTGGGGGCATAGTAGTAGATTGCGTACAGGCGGTCTATCGCCTCGGTCAATCCCGGGTTCCACTTGCTGCGATAGGGATGGTTCGCAAAACGGGCAAATGCACCGCCAGGCTTCAGAACATCAAAGACCTTCTGATAGCCAACCGACTCGGGTATCCAATGAAACGCACTGGCGGAATACACAAAATCATATTCGCCAGACGCCAATTCAATATCCTCAAAACGACCCTCCAATACTGAAAAACCAGGATAGGAACCGAACTTTCGACGGCACAGCAAAGCGAAATTCTGTCCCCGATCAACGGCGGTCAACCGGCATCCGGTCTCCAATATCGGCAAGGTCGCCTGACCTCCCCCAATCCCAATCTCCAATACGCGACTGGACGAATCCAACGGCTGGTAATCGAACAGCGCCTTGTACAAAGCCGGCATATAGCCCGGACGCATTCGCGCGTACTCTGATGCAACGCCGTCAAAGGTTATCCCCAAGTCCTGTTCCATCGAATTACCTGGTTTTACAGCTGAACCACCTGCGAAACCCTCTTGCCGTCATCGCCCTCCCAGGTCAGCTCGTACGTTCCCTTGAAACCACGGAATTGAACTGCGCCTTCCTTGTCCGCCTTCGCCGTCAACCTTGTCTTCCATTCCTTGTTAATCAACTCATCAAGCGCAAAGAACGCTGGCTTCGGTTCCATGTTACGGGAGAACAAGCCTGAAACCGAGGGTTCGCCAGGCGCCCCACAATCGTCAACCACGTTCCACCATGTAATCCCCATCATCGGCTCCAAGCTGAACCAAAGGCGATAAAGGTTCCGAGTGATCACCGCTTGGATCGCCTGCCCGCGCTCGTCGTTGCCGGGAGCCGTAATCGTGATCTCGCTCAGGTGAATCGGCAGGCCAGCTCGACCAAGACGGTCGAACTTCTCACGGACAACAGCAGGAGACTCGGCGTCTGTCTTGCCGTCCGCAATGTCAAGGCAACTCTGGGGATTGAACAAGTGCATCTGCGCGCCCATGATGTCAATCTTGCATCCGCGCTTCAACAAATCATTAGTCTGATTCAAGTACGCATCCGACATGTTGTAGTCGTTGATGTTCAGCAATGCCTTCGAAGGAAATATGCTTTCCGCTATCTTGAAGGAACGATACGTGTAATCTCCAGGCATCGGGCCATAGGTCGACTTGCAGATCAGAGAGCCCGGGACATGAAGCCCACGGCCGAAATCCGTTGCTGATTCGTTGACCACATCCCAAGAATCGATCTTGTCTCCATACCGGCAGGCAACCTCGATGATGCGACGCGCAATCGCATTGTTCAGCTCAACGGTGAATTCGGGGGCGAACGCCGCAAACTCGTCGGCGCTCATGTCTCCGAAGGCCGGTACCAATCCGCTGCCTGGCAATCGACCGTTCTTGGGATCGCGTTCCAGCTTTGCCTTCAAGAAGCAATCGATGGGCATTTTACCCATCAGCCATTCGGGATATTGCCATGTATTGTTGCCCCAGACAAGCGTATGCCCGTGCAGGCGAACCCCCTTGGAAAGGCAGAATTCGACCACCGGATCCGTTGCCGGCCGTCTCCAATGGGGTTGACGTTTTGGATCTTCGCAAGCATTCCAGAAAGCCGCCGTATCCCGCTGCTCCGCCCTGAATCTCGGCTTTCCCTCTTCGACTTCATGGGTTTTCCAGTAAAAAGCAATGGTCGCCGAATTGAACAAGGTCCCGTACAATTCCTTGTACTTCCTGTTTCGCTCATCGGTACCCAGCTGGTCGAAATTGAAGATATGGGCGCCATAGACGAACTTCTGCTTCACCTGCTCCACCTTAACCTCGCGACCTGCCGGAGCGCCGACTTCAAACCGTCCCTCCGCCTTGCGAAACCGCTCGATGTCGCGATCGATGCGTGCCTGTTCCTCTGGATTCCATCGTGACCAATATCCCTCGCTCAACATCGATTCCTGCTCTTTACGATTCATTCTAATCCGCCTCTTTTTTGATGATTATAATGGAAACGACAAAAACTCATACAAACATAGCACGAAATCCTTGTTTTTCACCTCACTCCCAACCTGATTGTTGCAACTGATTTGTTTTCAAAAACAGGTGACGGACCAATCCTGGCGAACACACCAAAAAATCCTGAAGGTTCTTGCTATGGAAAGATTTTGGCAATGAAGATCGAGTTGTCACTTCCGTATTGAGCGCAGATTTTCCAGTTGTAAGGATCTGGAGGCAATGTCTGCATCCATTCTGAAGCGATGACCCACGCCGTTCCATCCTGAAACGAGACGCATCCGAAATTCCCCAGCCTTGCACCACGTTCAGGGACTGCGATTTGCTCGGTCTCAGACAGGAGGCACATCCTTTCCGGATCGAATTCCGCTATGAAAATCGGAGCCCGATGCCTAAAGACGTGGTCATTGTTTGCCCCTCGCCTTGTGTATGCCAGGAAAAGCCGGCCGTCGCATGTGAGCCAATGTTGCTGGGTATTGTAGTTCCCGATCTCCTTGCCATCTTCGAACACCAAATGAACTGCAGGCGAAAAGTTCAACCCATCCGTGCTTTTTGCCACGCAGCCGAACTGGTCGTTTCTCAACGCAAGGAAGTATGAGGACCCATATTTGACAATCGAAGGTTCGTACAGCCCCCTTGGAATTGGCGACTGGAGGGCATTGCCGATTTCAAGCACGTTCATCTCGCGATTTTCGAACGAGCATCGCATGACGGAGGAGCACATCAACCCTGATTCTTTCGTGAAGTAGAATGGAATCAGCAAGGTTCCATCGGCTTCCTCGATCGTTTGCCCGCTTCCGTTGCCTGCTGAAAAATACATCCCGTTGGCTTCTGGCATTTCGATGGTTCTGAAAGGGTTCCAATCCTGGGATTCGTCATCGAACACGGACCACAAGATATGCCGGGGACGATTTGGAAGAACCTTGTTATCCTTGTAGATGGCGTCATGCCCAAGGAGCAGCAGCGACTTGCTTGCCTTGTGATAGAACGGCGTCGCATCGCACATCACCTGCTGGAAACCGTCCCCCCATTGGCGCCGCGTAATCGTCTTCGAGGGCACGATCGGCCCCCAGCTTTTGCCTGCGTCATCGCTGATGATATTGTGCATGCCGAAAAAGACATCGCTTCCCTTTAGCAACAAGGGCTGGGTCGTGATAATTGCCCGTCCATTGGGGCAAACTGCGCTGCGGGCGTGGGTAAAGCAATAGTCGCCTTTGAAATTCGTCTTGATCTGCTGAAGGTCGATTCGCATTGCATCTCCTTGCGTTTGTGCTTTTGACGAAAACAGCCCTGATCGGGCAAGCACTCAAAACTTAATGCAACCAAAAGCGAAAATCCAGCATCACTTCTGGAGATCAGCGAACTTGATTCCGAAATTCGCCAGGTATCTTCCCAGCCTATCGGCATCGTTGGTCGATCTCTTGGCAAGCCTGGAGACAGCGAAAAGCTTGCGTCCGGCCTCCGACTGGGTCTTGCATTCCGCGCAAACCTTCAGGACTTCCCGAAGCTGGGACAATTCAAAAAGGTCGTATCGCTGCTGATAGTCATCCCCCAATAGGCTTTTCAGGGAATCATCCTGGTCCTGCTGAACGACTGGATGGTATTGTTCCGTCTCCGCCTTGACGGTCGCCAGGTCGATTCGTCCCCCAGGAGCCAACGTCGCCATCCGCGTGATCGTGGCATTGAGTTCCCTGAAGTTCCCCCTCCAGTCGTGCCTGCCGGCAAACTCCAGGAATTCACGCCAGGCCTCCTTGTTGAAGGAAATTCGCTGTCCGTTCAGACGCGAGTATTCCTCCAATTCATACTCGATATTCGGTTCGATGTCTTCACGCCGCTCTGCCAGGCCGGGAAGTCGGAAACGCCAAAGGTTGATGCGGGCATACAAGTCCTCGCGAAAACGCCCGGACGCGACAGCCGTCTCCAAATCGCGGTTGGTTCCGCATATCAACAGGAACTGGCTGCCAACCTCCTGATCAGAACCCAAAGGCAAAAACACCTGCTCTTCAATGGCGCGCAAGAGCATCGCCTGCTCGTCAAGGCCAAGTTCCCCGACCTCGTCAAGGAACAAAACACCGTTGTCCGCCGTCTTCAACAATCCAGGACGATCCTTGACGGCGCCAGTGAAAGCCCCGCGAGTATGCCCAAACAACGCCGCCATCGCCTGGTCGCCGCGCAAGGTCGCGCAATTGACGTCGACAAACTTGCCGGTGACCTGCCTGTTCAGCTTCTTCAGCTCGTAGATGTTCTTGGCAAGGCGGGATTTTCCAGCGCCGGTCGGACCGGTCAGCAATATTGGTTCCCGCGAGCGGACCGCCACGCGCTCAATCGTCTCAATCAGGCGGTTGAAGGATTCGTTGCGTGTCTCAATGCCGGACTTGAGAAAGGCCAAGTCGTCCTGGCGTTCCATCGCAAAACGTTTCGCCAAAAGATCGTATCGGGAAAGGTCAAGGTCAATCAACGTATAGTTGCCGCAGGCAGGATTTTCACGATCCGGCGAGGTTTGAATAAGCAATCCAGGAAGATGGCGTGATTCGTTCAGCAAAAACAGGCAAATTTGCGCAACGTGCGTTCCCGTGGTAATATGAATATAGTATCGGTGCTCCTCGGGCTGCGGATCCAAGGCACGGCTGAAGTCGTACAACCGACTGTAGACCTCCTCGAAGTCCCATGGATCGCGCAGATCAAGGACCTCGCCGAAAACCTCAGTGCCAGGAGAACATTCCAAAATGTCGGCGCGAACCGTCTCAAACAGCGGCTGGAAACGAGTGTCATACCAAATGTGGTACTCGTCAAAATGAATGTCATCCTGCAACGCAAGAGCGACAGATGGACGCCAATAGGACCAGCGCTGCTTCTTTTTGCGGGGAACGTCAAGGGAAGTCCCCAAAAACGAATATAAAATGTTCTTCATCGCTTAATACCAAATCCTATAAAATACTAGTAATTTTTCTAATCATTCGTTGATTTTCTAATAATTTACACTTATCTTATTACATTTGCCAACTGCCGACATGAAAAATATGTTGGCTTCTGCTGTTCCAGCCTATCTGGACAAGCAGGAATCCAAATTGATCCCCCAGCGATTTTCGTCATTTTTTACAACTTGGCATGGCATTTGCTCATAGTAAAATTGACAACTTCACATCCATTCTCATAGAATCTAAGGAAAAGCACCATGAAACATATTGACGGTTCAGTTGGCGAGGGCGGCGGTCAGGTTCTCCGAACCTCGCTGAGCCTTTCGGCGATAACGGGACAGCCCTTTTGCATCAAGAATATTCGCTCCAACCGCAAGAAACCCGGCCTGATGCGCCAGCACCTGACTTGCGCGAAGGCGGTCACGGAGATATGCGGAGGCGAACTGCATGGAGCCGAATTGGGTTCATCGGCACTGGAATTCCGCCCAGGGAAAATCCGCGGCGGCGACTACCGGTTCGCCATCGGAACCGCCGGCAATACCCTGTTGCTGGCACAGGCGATTCTTCCGGTTTTGTTGTTTGCCGACGTTCCTTCACGGGTAATCCTCGAAGGCGGCACCCATACCACCAGCGCTCCTACATACGATTTTTTCGAGCGCGTGTATCTTCCATGCCTTAGGAAAATGGGCATTGAGGCGGACTGCAGACTTGAACGATGGGGGTTCTACCCTGTTGGTGGCGGGATGATAACACTTTCGGTTAAGCCCGTCCGGGCCTGGAATCAGTTTGCGTTGACTCAGCGCGGGGAACTCCAGGAAGCGCGGATAACTGCCATTGGCAGTGGCCTGGATCGAGCGATCCTCGAAGACGAACTGAGGTTCTTTCAGGCTGGGCTTGCAGAGATCATGCCTTTCGAAGAAACGATTCTCGAGGTTGACTCCAAGGGGCCGGGAAATGTGCTTTTTGCGGAAACGGCTTTTTCCGAGGTGACGGAGCTATTCAGCTTCTGCGGCAGCTTCGGAACGTCCAGGAAGAACGTCGCAGATCAAGTTGCCAAGATGACACGCCAGTATCTCCGAAGCCCCTGGGTGGCGGGAAAATTCCTGGCAGACCAGCTCATGCTTCCCCTCGCACTTGGAAAAGGAGGAGCATACAGGACAGGAGAACTCTCGATGCATTCAAAGACAAACAAGGAAATAATTGGACAATTCCTGGATTATGAAATCGACATTGTTGAAATCGACAAGGATCTCCACGAGGTAACAGTACACGGAAATCAAACTATCTAAGAGGTGATAAAATGAAATGGGTTGTGAAAAACGATAATCAAAGAGTCACGATCAAAAGCTGGTGCGAACATGTCGAGGAAGGCGCCATGCAGCAGGCCATCAACTTGGCATGCCATCCCGCAGTGGAAAGACATGTGGCGCTGATGCCCGATTGCCACGTTGGATACGGAATGCCAATCGGAGGAGTGATCGCAACTCGACATGCAGTGCTGCCAAGCGCGGTGGGAGTCGATATCGGATGCGGAATGATTGCGGTTCAAACCGACATTCCAGCCAAGAAAATGGAGGCGATGCCGGATCGACGCAACTTGCTGGGGGCATTGAAGGAACGGATACCCGTCGGCGAAGGCGTCTCCCACAAGTACGCCCAGGAATGGGAAGGCTTCGAGGAGTACCTTGACCGCAACGGGAAGGTATGCGACTTCCCAAACCAACTGGACCGCAAGAATCTGGGCACCTTGGGTGGAGGAAACCACTTCATCGAACTCCAGACTTCCGAGGATGGCTTCATCTGGCTGATGGTCCATTCAGGCAGCAGGAACCTTGGGCAGCGGGTCGAGAAACACTATCAGGCGATCGCCAAGAAGCTGAACGCATCATTCAAGGTGAAGCTGCCGGACCCCGAGCTCGCCTTCCTGCCGATGGATACCCAGGAAGGACGAGACTACTTCCGAGACATGATGTTCGCATTGGATTACGCACTTGAAAACCGGCGAAGAATGATGGCGGCATTCAAGCAAACGATCTCCGACATCTTCCCCAAAGCCTCCTTCCTACAGGAAATCAACATCCATCATAACTACGCCGCACAGGAAAAGCACCATGGCGAGGACTTCATCATACACCGAAAAGGAGCGACCAGCGCTAAAAAAGGCGAACTCGGAATCATTCCGGGATCAATGGGAACCGCAAGCTACATCGTACGAGGGCTCGGAAACCCGGAATCGTTCAACAGCTGCTCGCATGGCGCGGGAAGGCGAATGGGCAGAATGGAGGCCAACAGGACACTGACAATGGAAGAATGCGATGCCGCAATGGAAGGAATCGCATTCGATAGATGGTCGAAATACAAGGGCTTCGGTAAACGGCAGAAGGGGCAGATGGACTTCTCAGAGGCACCGCAGGCATACAAGCTGATCGACGAGGTCATGGCAGCCCAGGACGACCTGGTCGAGCCAATCGTGCGACTCACGCCATTGGCAGTGCTCAAGGGATAGGATGGAGCCTACGCCACATCAACGTGGTCGATTTTCAAAATAGGAAGTTGAAAAACGAACGCGGACAACTAGACTATATCCGAACAAGGAGGCATTCGCCGAGTGGCGGTGCCTCCGCTCTATTTGTAGAGCTGGATGGCAAGTGGACGCAACAACCCCGGGGCATTTTGCGAGCAGGAACAATCACATGCATACCTATTCAACGCTGACCAAAGACCTGGAAAGGATGGGTCTCAGGCGAAACGACACAGTCCTCGTGCATTCCTCGATGAAATCCATCGGAGACGTGGAGGGACGGGCAGACACGGTCCTTGATGCCTTGTCGGATTACTTCAAGGATGACGGATTGCTGGCGCTTCCCACGCTGACCTGGAGCAATGTCAACGCCGAAAGTCCGATTTACAACGTTCGCCTGACCCCTTCGGTGGTCGGGATCCTCCCGGAATTGTTTCGTCAACGTCCAGGCGTGATTCGTTCGCTGCATCCCACCCATTCCATTGCCGCCCTTGGCAAGTACGCCGATGTGCTGACCGAGGGGCATGAGCGCTTCGATTCGCCTTGCCATCGCTACTCGCCTTGGGGACGCTTGGCGGCATCGGGAGCAAAAATCATCTTCATAGGGGCAAGCATCTCCTCCAACACAATCTTGCACGGCGTCGAAGAATGGGCACAGGCAACGGACGTTCTCTCGGAAAGCCACCAGCAACTGGTTTGCATCGATTACGATGGTCGGTCGATCCCCGTCCCCTCCCGACGTCACATAGGAGGGCATTCGTCATACTACGGCAAGCTGGAGAACCGCTTCAAGACCATCGGAGCCTATGACACAGGAGTATTCGGCGACGCGAAATGCATCATCCTGGACGCCAAAAAGATTACCAGCTTTGTCTTCCGCCTCATAAAACGTTACCCGGCGGCTTTCACGCGCCAATGGAATGAAGAACATCCAAACTTCTTCCAAGACTACCAAGATGCAAAGGATTGATTAGGGTCAAGTTTCCAAAGCATTGGCTCCGGGCGGTTTTTCGGAAGAAGGTCCAGCGTCCGACCCCGTCCGACCCCGTCCGACCCCGTCCGACCCCGTCCGACCCCGTCCGACCCGTCCGACCCGTCAGACCCGTCAGACCCCAACCCACTCCGCCACCATCGCAACTTCTTTCGCTTCCTCGCGCGCACTACATTAAGGGGCGGAGGCCCCCTTACGGTTGGGTGGGCTAAAGCCTTATTT
>Ga0123334_1006803_pt1 | contig 10454 bp, 7 predicted proteins | sample BiotimSIPDNA_FD_89706 | JGI IMG/M metagenome (GOLD analysis project Ga0123334, IMG submission 89706) | Anaerobic biogas reactor microbial communites from Washington, USA - Biogas_R1 time_0 SIP DNA | ecosystem: Engineered > Bioreactor > Anaerobic > Unclassified | place: Washington, USA | collected... | reverse complement strand
GCGGTTCTGATGACAGCCCTCTCATTTATCCTGGGAGTACTGCCAATGGTCCTTGCCACAGGTGCTGGCGCTGTGGGGAGACGCCACATAGGGACAACGGTATTTGGCGGCATGGTTGCTGCCGCTATCTTCGGGGTGGTGCTTACCCCTTCATTATGGGCCGTTTTCCAGACTGCCCGTGAGAGAATAAAGAAATTTATGCACATACAGACAAAAACAGAAAATAAAAAGGAAGGTTCAGTTTTACCGGAAGATAATGAACAGTAATAATAAAAAAAACAGTAAGATAATGATTATTGCCCTGCTCCTTTGCGCCATGATGAGCGCATGCCAGGTGGGCCCGAACTACAGACCTGTCAGTATGGATGTGCCTGCAAAATGGCCTGGTGTTGAAAGGGAAGGGGAAAAAGCCTTACAGTCCGCTGAAGCAGAGAGGCTCGCAAATTGGTGGACAACCCTTAATGATCCGGCCCTGAGTGATCTGGTAAAAAGGGCGCTGGAAGGCAACAGGGATATTAAAATCGCCCTGACACGCATCAGGCAGGCAAGGGCAGTGCTGGGTGAAGCGGGCAAACAACTCCACCCATCTGTCCAAGGGTCGGCAACATATCGCAGGACACAGTCAGGGACACCAACCTCTGATGACCCCGATCCTTCAGCCTTCTCCACCGGGAGCGACTACTATAACGCAGGTTTTGATGCATCCTGGGAGATAGATCTTTTTGGAAAAAGGCACCGGAATATAGAGGCGGCAGCAGCAGAACTTGAGGCATCAGGGGAGGGATACCGCAGCGCTCTTGTCAGCATGGTTTCTGAGACCGTGAGCAGCTACGTGAGGCTCAGGACACTTCAGAAACAGCTTGAAATTGTCAGCCGTAATCTTGAAATTCAGGAAAAGGCGCTCTCTGTCCTTGAAGACAAGGCAGCCGCAGGGTTGATTGGCTCCCTTCAGGTTCAACAATCAAGGTATAATGTTGAAAATACCCGCGCACGCATACCCGGTTACAGGGGCAGCATTGAAGAAACTCTGAACTCGCTGGCCATCCTGCTTGGAGAGATGCCCGGAGAGCTCCATGATGAATTCTCTTCCCCCTCGCCCATACCTGTGCCGGAGGTTGAAATTGTAATAGGTATTCCTGCTGATATCCTGCGCCGCAGGCCTGATATCCGGAGGGCAGAAAGGGCGCTCGCTGCCCAGACCGCAAGGGTTGGTGCGGCCACGGCTGATCTTTACCCATCTTTAAGACTGACCGGGGCGCTGGGGCTTACTGCATCTTCCCTTGATAATTTTTTCTCCGATGAAAACGCTGCAGTGAACATTTCGCCATTTATAAGCATTCCTGTGTTTAACCGGAACAGGATCAGGGATCAGATCGAGATCCAGAACGCTATTCAGGAGCGCACTTTTATTGAATATGAAACCACTGTGCTCAATGCGATCAAAGAGGTGAGGGATGCTATCATGGCCTATGGCGAGGAGCAGAAAAGATACCGAATGCTTACAAAGGGCGCCACTGCCGCACAAATGGCCCTGGAGATAGCTGATGAACGGTTCAGTTCAGGGCTGGTTGATTTTCTGGATGTCCTTGATGCCCAGCGCGCCCTGCTCTCATTTGAAGAGTCCCGGGCCAGCAGCAGTGGGACAATAACACTCGGTCTCATAAGGCTCTATAAGGCCCTTGGAGGCGGCTGGGATCAGGAACATTAAAATGGCCACTGTTTTTGAAGGGTTTTATATCCATAAAAATTGCAGGGGTTAAAGATTAAATGCCCTTAAACAGGTAATTACCTGGTCATGCTGCCTTTACCCCTGGTGGTTTTTATTTATCTGCCCCCTGGTATTGCCTTTTCCATCTTTTCGTCAAAGATCAATGCACGGTCAAGGTCTTTCCAGTAAATTATAGAGAGCTCCCTTACCTTTTTAAAATATTCAGGCGTTGTCCCTCCATATCTGGAAACAAGTCTTCCTATATCATTTTTTATCTTTGCCCAGACCTCTTTTTTAAGGGTAAGGGTGAGTTTTAAATCCTTGAATAAAAACACCGCTGAAGGGGTATTTCCGGCATTGACCCTGATTGCCCCCCTCCCGAGACTTGCGCCGGTAGAGACCTGGAGCCCGTCATTCATGCAGCTTAAAGGCGGGTTATTTCCTGCATTTGAAATTACCTCCAGTGAGTCAAAGGGTGCCTCAAGTATCTCCCTCGCCCTCACACCCATCTTGGCGCCTGCTATGGAGTATATCCCCAGGTGCCTGTGAAATTCATTGGTAAGCAGGCATGCCTTCCACTCCTCAACACCATACATATTAATAAGCTGATTTACAGCAGGGCGGACATCCTCCTGGAACATGGAGGGGTCTCGCGGGATCCCTGTTAACACGACAGAATCTCTCGGATTCAGGTGAAAATCACCCGGAAGTCCAAGGGCCTTCAGGTATGCCGACTCAAGGCCCTTTCTGTTGATATCCTTTAAGACCATCGCATCCTTATTGTCAGGAGAGGGTGAAAAGGTAAACAGGGAAGGATCATTAAAATAGATCACCGTCATCTCATCCCATACATAAAAATGGCCCTCATCAAGCATCTTCTTAATGGTCTCGGTTTCATGTACCATTTCTATCAGGTTAGATGCCCTTGTCCCCTGTGTAATTGCCTTTTTATAGAGCCCATTATTAAATGGCAGCAGCTTTTTTTCAGGAAGAATGAGAGAGCAAATCTTTACCCCTGATGAAAATACCCTGCGCGCAGCCTCAGGGTCACGGAGGGTATTCCAGCCAGGCTCTTCAGAGTCAGGGTCACAGCCGTAATAGATTACAGTGGATATCTGCCTCACTATTGCCGGATCAATCGCCAGCGCTGCTGCAAGGTTTGTGAGGGGGCCAAGGCACAGATAGATTACAGGCTCATCCGCAGCCTTGAGCAGGCTGACTATCGCATCAGGGGCAGGACTTTCTGCAGCCAGGCCTGAGATTTTTTCACTGCCTGGCACATTTATGCTCTTTATGTACTGTCTTACCGGAGGGACTGTCAGGTCAAGCTCCTTTCCTTTTACAACCCTGATCTCGCCCCTTTCAAAATAGTTGAGCAGCGCCTTTAGATTTTTCATACCCTCTTCAGGAGCCCTTACGCCGTCTGAGACAATATAAAGGGGCACCTGGGCAACCTCACTGTTTAGAAGCATGGTGATTGCCCTGATATCATCAAGCGCCATATCCGTATCAACAATTAAAGGCAGGGCAACATCATGCGCATAGACCTGCACCTGGAGAAAAAGAATTAACAATAATGTCCTGAGACTGAATCTGCACATAACCACCTCATATAGTTAATTGAATTCTGCGATAAAACCTATCATAAAACCTAAGTCCGGCATAGGATAACCTTTTTTCTGTTCATAGTCCGTATCTGTTATGTTTTCTGCTGCCAAAAACACCTGCCAGTCAGCATCACAGCCGGTTAACCTGAAATCATAGCTGATTTTTCCGTTTACAAGAAAATATGAATCCACCTCATCCGTATTAACAGTGTTCCTCATGCGCGCCCTTGAGGTGACATACTGGTCATCAACATATTGAGTATCCATGCTGATCTGGAAATTGTCAACAGGGCTGTAATTGAACCCTGCGCTGAATGTCCACTCCGGGGCATAGGGCAGGTCATCGGGCGCAGAGTCAAGATATGTAAAACCTCCAAAGAGTGACAGGCCTGATATTGGTATAGCCGTGATACTCCCTTCAATACCCCTGTTTTTATACTCCCCTATATTGGTAAGGATGGGGGGGAAGGGTGGAGGGGGAGATGTTACAATCCTGTCCTCTCCCCTGTCATAAAACCATGTTAAATCAACTATAAGTTTACTGCTGAACCTGTGCTCAACCCCTGCCTCAAAGTGATCAAGGTTTTCTGCTTCAAGCTCAGACCACCTGTTGTCTCCGGGCATCCACAGGTTATCCTGGACCTTTGCATAGATGCCCGGATAATTAATACCTTTGCCATATGAGGCATGAAGCCTTGTTTCCTTTATCCCCAGTATAATCCCTGCCTGCGGGGCTGTTTCACTATCAAATTCAGTGTGATTAAGGTGCCTTACCCCAATGGAGGGTATAAAATAAATATTATCCAAGCTTCCAAATGTATGACTCAGGGAGGCATATGGAGAAAAGATGCGGAATGTCTCTTCAGGGAATGCGCTGTTGCCATCTACAGGGTGAAGGAAACGGGCCTTTCCCCTTATGTAGTCAAGGTCAATACCCATCATTAACTCCCCTTTCTGCCACGGTGTTATGGTCTCACGCGCCCTTATTCCATAGTTCTTATAATCTGTCAGGGTATCATAGCCAGGTGTTCCCTCCTGGTTTACCCAGTCTATATCCCCCTTGTCGCTGTAGAATTTTACATAACCCTTTGCCCTCTCGTAGTTATTGGATATTGTGGCAACCATGAAAAAATCATCATTGTTGAATCGGCCATCTGAAGGATAAGAGAGGTCGATAGGGCCAGGGTCATCGGCCCAGTTATCTGTATATATCAGGGTCAGGTCCATGCCCCACTTTGCGGTAAAATCATACCCCATATGAAGGAAAAGGTCCTGGAGTTCCCCATCTGCATTGACCCTGTGACCATCTGAACTGCGGTATCCGCCTAGCAGGTAGTAATCAAATCTCTCTGTTTTGCCCCCGTGTTCCACTGAAGCCATATGTGTCTTGTTTGAGCCATAGCCTGACTTTATACCTGTATAAAAGCCGGTATCTTTCATACGTTTTGTCTGAACATCCACTGCCCCAAAGGCCATGTTTCCAAAAAGCACCGGCTGTGCCCCTTTATAGATATCTATTGTGTCAACGATATCCACATTGAGTGCATCCATTATGGGGTGTGTCCATACACTCACAAACTTCGGGATACCGTCTATAAGTGTCTGTATCTCCGCGCCCGGGCGAGAGCTGCCCTTTCCCCTGATAAATATGGCGCCTCCCTCTCCACCTCCAAAACTCCCCACCTGGTTATGTCTGGATATGACAACACCCGGTACCCTGCGCAGGGCTGAGGTGAGGTCCATTGCATTGAGGTCTTGAATCTGTTCCATTGTAACATGGGTGACCTGGCTTCCGAGCCTGTTCACCTCATTTCCGCTTATAATAGCAGGAGCAGTAACAACTATATCATCAAGTACATACACCTTTTTTTCTTCCCCTTTTTCTTCTCTCTTATCATCAGCAGGTGTGTAAGGGGTTGTGAAAAACAGGGTGATTAATGAAATGCCTAAAACCAACCCCTTCTTTATGTTCATCTCTTCCTCCTAAAAATAAAAAAGCCTGGAAGGTTAGTCCGGTATTCGTACCGGTCGGCCTTCTAGGCTTAAATGGTTATTAAGTTTTAAGATACACTGACAGGATGTTTTTTATTCACCCTGTCATATTTTTCTGGATCATTTATTAAAATGAATCCAGTTTGTCAAGGAATAATTATCTATTCGGTGCTAAGCCCCCACTGCTTGAACATATCCTTGTAGAACTGCGGCTGTTCAAAGTCAGGTTTCATATCCATATGCTGCTCCCTGTGGGAATACATCTTGCCTCCCGGCTTAAGGCTTGCCATAAAAGGCTGCATCTTTGCCTGCGGGACAGAGAGTATCATCTCATCCTCTGTTGCCAGCCCCCTCTGGTATTCACCCGGATCAGGCAGCACCACTATATATTTACCGGTTTTCATGGGGTCTACAACCGCATGACCGCATGAGGGGAGGAAAAGTTCTGTCTTTACCTGATCTGCCCCGCTGAAATTCATGGGGAGCAGGGCACCCCTGAGCTGTGCAGGATTCATGTAAATCATAACCACATCAGGCATGAATGTCGCGCTCTTAAGCGGTGCGGTGACAATCCCAATATATTTCCCTGTATCAAAACTCATGTATGCCTCACCAAAAAACCCTCCTTTTGCCTTTGGGACCATTCCGTAGGCCATAAGGGCTGTAGGGCACCAGTGGTCTTCCTTGAGCATGGCAACAGTCATTCCCTGACGCCGTGACATACCGAATGCCTGGCACTGGGCAATATGGATTCCACCGTCTCTCTTTGGCCGGTATGCCCCTTTGGGGATATCCTCCTCCTTTTCGATCATCTTCACTGCAATGGGGGATGTCCTTAAGACCAGGCCGTTTTCAAGCTCCTCACCATATTTATTGAATTCGCTTAAACCCGCTGCTGCACCTGTTCCGGCTTTTGAGGCGGGTGCCTCCTGAGCAGCGGCTTTTGTTGATATTGCTGACCCTGCCAGTGCAACTGCGGCAACCCCTATCCCTGCACTGATTATTTCTCTTCTGGTAAATTCTTTGTCCAAGGGTAATCCTCCTTACCTGATAAAATTTTATTTATTATAATCATCAGTTTATAAAAAGCCTGTAAAAAAGTGGTACTCAAAAACAAATTAATGTGATTCCGGTACACCAGGTGCATTTTCAGGTACAGCCAACGGCTGATCTGTAAGGTTAACACTTAATGTATGAATCCATTTGTACTTGCCCCTTACAAGCCTGAATGTATGCGAATCAGGCATGCCGTTTTTATATGCGCCGAACCTGCAGAAGACATTTACAGTTCCCATATCTTCATCAACCACAAATGTCCTGCCCACTATCGGCAATTCACCAAGGGGCCCCGGTATCCAGCAGGTATCCTTTTCTTCACCCCTGGGGTTTGTGTATGCCCCGCCCTCAAGCCTTGCGCACGGGACGTGTCCAAAGGGGGGTCTGATACCCTTATCCATAAATACATAATCAAAATACTGGTTCCCTGCATCTATCAGGTCCTGCCTGCTTATGCGATCATCAGGGGGAAGAATATCCCAGTCTTCTGAGCTTGAATATTTTAGGTAATCATCTGCATTAAAGAGCCAGTCCTTTTTACTGGTGACCAGGCTATCAATCTCTTTTACCCTTCCCTTATCAACTGCAAGGCGCGTCCCGATGACATATTTTTCATTCCCCTCGGTCACTATTACCTCTGTAAAGGTCTTACAGCGGACAGTGTCATAAATGCTCCTGTGGAATGCTATTTTCAGGGGGGTATTCCACATGCCCTTTTCCTTGGTAGTCTCTGCCATGTTTTCAAGGTATTTCACCTTGTCTGCAAGGGCCATTTTGGAGAGGTCACCTGCCTCCTGGGCAAGTATATAGCTGGCTGCCATCGCCTTGAGCATGTTACGGTCACATTCTGGATCCGGCTCAGGTTTGTATTCCGGGACCTCTACCGGTTTTTCATTCCTGTTAACGCTCAGGGTATGAATAAAGCGGTATTTACCATTTTCAAGCCTGAATGTATGTGAGTCGGGCATGCCTGCCCCATTGTCCTCAAAGAGGCAGTAGATATTTACTGCGCCCAGTTCTTCATCAACAAGGAACGTGCGGTTTGAAACAAACATCTCCCCAAGTGGGCCTGGTATCTGGCATGTGTCTTTGTCTTCATTATCGGGATTGGTGTATGCACCCCCTTCGAGCCTTGCACATGGAGAACCCCAGGGCGGCCTTATCCCCTTATCAAGGAAAATAAAATCAAAATAGTTGTTTGCTGCATTTATAAGTTCCTGCCGACTCACACGGTTATCAATGGGGAGAGTTGACCAGTCTTCTGCCTTGGAATACTTGAGATAATCATCTGCATTAAAAAGCCAGTCAGACTTATCTGTAACAAGACTGTCCACCTCGGTGATCTTGCCTTTATCAACAGTAAGCCGTGTCCCGATAACATATTTTTCAGCACCTCCTGTAACTATCACCTCTGTGAATGTTTTGCAGCGTGCCGTATCATACATGCTTCGGTGAAAGGCAACAGGCAAGGATGTATTTATAAGCACCTTGTCTTTTGCTATAGGATTCATATCCTGAAAAAATTTGGCATCCTTTGCCAGCGACATCTTCGAAGGGTTACCTGCCTTCTGGGCGGCAATATAACTCTCGGTTGCCTTGATAAGCATGGCCCTTGTACACTCTCGGGAAGGCGGTGTATAGGCAAACGGGTTGGGTTGCTCCTTGGCCTGCCCGGCTGGGAGCGCCTCTTGGGCTGAACAAACCGGATAGCCGGAAAGAACTGCAATCATTAGAAAACAGCAGGATAAAAGAAAAAATTTCCTCATTGCTCTGGTCATAAATCCTCCATAATTTATATTTTATATGAACTCCCTTTACCGGGGATGTTGAAATTAAAGAGATGCCTCACTAAAACCGTTGCATAGTATTTTGGCTATTGCGCTTTGTCAAGGTTTCTGAAGGGATCGCATGATCCAAGGAATTGACTTTTTCAGAAATCTGACTACTTTTAGGAAAAATTACATTTGGAGAATAACATGAAAAGGAAAATGCTGGTATTAGTTGTATTTTTGTTTGCTGGCACTCTTTATGCGTCAGGGTATGATGCGATCAAGGGCTCATTCAGTATGTATAATCCGACTGTTGAAAATGTTATCCTTGACAAGATACAGTCGCAGACAGATCCTGAGACAGGGCTGGTAAAGATAGGTGCCCTCGCATTAAAATTTGACTTCCTTGCCAATGCCCTTGAAGAGGTTGACGGGCTTGCAGTGGCTGCTGTTCACTTTTCAGATAATGAAGATCGGTATATCCTTGATTATCATGTGGATGAAAATAGTGTAGCAAAAATAGTGCTGGTAACAAAAAATAAAAAGATCATTAATAAAGTGCTGTACCCTGAATATGATGGTAGCGATAAGGAAAATAAGGGCAGCAAGTGATAAAATATGCCCTGTTATCTGCTCTTGTGTGGCTTGCAGTCACCCTTCTGAGCCATGGTTTTTTGGGGACAGGGGGTTTTTTTTATGACCTCCCGAACAGGGAAATGCCCTTCGGAAGGTTTTTTGTTCTGTACTCATCTGCATTTATAATTTACCTTGCAGTAATTCTTAAGGTTTCCAGAATACCATCAAACAATAAAAATATTTTTATCTTAATTTTCAGTGCCATTATGTTTCGCATGATTCTTTTACCCGGTGTGCCTGTGCATGAAAATGATATCTATCGTTATATCTGGGATGGGAAGGCTGCCATCACCGGGATCAACCCCTATCAATACCCCCCGATTCAGGCCAGCATAAAACCTACCTCTCAGTCTTTACAAGTTGATTTTGAAAGGCTGAAATCCTTGAGGGATGAAGACCCTGAATCATACAGGAGGATTAGCTTTAAGGATATCTCCACAATTTACCCACCCCTGGCGCAGGCAGCGTTCGCTTTTGCTGCCCTTATGGCTCCCGGCTCCATACTCTTTTTGAAAACCATGTTTGTGCTTTTTGATACAGGGGTGATATTGCTCCTGTTCCTTATGCTGAAAAGTATGAAACAGAATCCACTCTATACTGTCATCTATGCCTGGAATCCCCTTGTCTTAAAGGAGTTTGCAAATTCAGGCCACTATGATTCTCTTGCCCTTTTATGCGTTATTTGGGGGGCATATATGATGATAAGGGAGAAATGGACTTTTTCAGGGGCAGCGCTTGGGCTCGGGGTAATTGCCAAGTTTTACCCCCTGATTTTTATTCCCTTTTTTCTGATAAAAAGAGAGTACAGGGCCTTTTTTTTCTCTATTATTATAGTCTGCGCAGGGTACCTGCCTTTTTTTCTATGGGGGCAGGCTGATTATACATCTATCTTTTCCGGGCTTAAGACCTATGCGCAGGAGTGGGTTAATAACGGCTTTATTTACAGCCTCATTATTATGCCTGCCTCATTATTCAGCTTAAACCCTGCAATAATCGCTAAAATCATATGCCTCCTCTTATATGCTGCCATATGGATATTGATCTTCTTTGATACAATGCCTGTTCTCAAAAAGATGTTCTGCGCAGTGACCATGCTTTTTTTATTATCCCCAGTGGGTTTCCCCTGGTACTTCTGCTGGGTTATCCCTTTTCTGTGTATATACCGGAACAGGGGGCTTATCCTTCTTTCTTATCTGCTGATACTCTATTACTTTATTTTTACGAGGGATATTGGAGGCTTTACACTGTGGGGAGCTACAATGGGTTGGCTGATGCTGATGCAATACCTGCCATTTTATTTGTTTTTACTCTTTGAGCTGCTTAATAAATACAGGTTATCAAAGGCAACAAAAAGATTAATCCAGTAGCAGATTCAATATTGGTGCAACAGACCCGATTGCTCCCTTGGATTTAATGTTTACGGTTGTCGTACTTGCTGATGCCCCAACCGTTATCTGTCCATTTTCAGGGGAAAGGAGCGTGAGCTCTTTTGAACCCCAATACACATGGATAACTACTGTCGTGCCTGGCGCAACCCCGCCGGTCTGATCTATCGCATCATATATAGGGATATCAATGATATAAAAACCGGCTGCAGAGAGGCCATCAACATCCTCTGCCGCAGGTACAAGCGCTGTCCCGTTAAGTTTTGTGACCTTTATAACAAGCCTGTTATCTGATGATTGG
>Ga0123334_1006802_pt1 | contig 10455 bp, 7 predicted proteins | sample BiotimSIPDNA_FD_89706 | JGI IMG/M metagenome (GOLD analysis project Ga0123334, IMG submission 89706) | Anaerobic biogas reactor microbial communites from Washington, USA - Biogas_R1 time_0 SIP DNA | ecosystem: Engineered > Bioreactor > Anaerobic > Unclassified | place: Washington, USA | collected... | reverse complement strand
TTGACCGATGACACAGACCTTGGCCGACGATCGGACCTGTTGATCCGTGAACAGCGTGCCATCATCCACCTTCAAGACACGGATGTCGAGGTATTCGGTGTTGACACCGGTCAACGAACTGGGGTAATTGTTGGAACCGTAGATAAATTGCCCACTGCTTGTCACCGATGGGGACAGGTGCTTGATGGCAGTCACGTTTTCCCGAATGGCGTCGTAATCGTCCATTTCCAGCGACTGCATCTCACTGCGGCTCAACCTAACACCGCCCATTTGACCAGCTCCCGGATGTATCATAATCAAGTTGGAACCCATTTCGGAAATCTGGCTTTGGATACTGACTTTTGAGCCTTGACCGATGGCCAACATGGTAATGACGGAGGCCACACCAATAATGATACCCAGCATGGTTAGGAATGCCCGCATCTTGTTGTTGCTCAAGGCGCGGAAGGAAATTTTTAATAAATTGCCCAGGTTCATGTTCGTAGGGTTAATCGTCTTGTTTGGGTAATCGTTCGAGGGCCTCCCTGGCCGAAGCCAGATTGGAGTTGACCGTGTCCTTGATGATGCGTCCATCCCTGAGCACGATGTTGCGGCTGGAGAAGGCGGCCAATTCGGGATTGTGGGTCACAAACAAAATGGTGCGACCCTTGTGGTACAAGTCCTGGAACAACACGAGGATTTCATGAGCTGTTCTGGTGTCTAGATTGCCTGTAGCCTCATCGGCCAGGATAAGCACGGGATCGTTGACCAGGGCACGGGCAATGGCTACACGTTGCATCTGCCCTCCCGACATCTGGTTGGATTTGTGGTACAGCCTGTCAGCCAACCCGACGGACTCCAGTGCGGCTTTGGCCCTTTCGTGACGCTCCTTGGTAGAAACCGTAGCGTTGTAGATCAGCGGCAGCTCCACGTTTTCCAAGGCTGTTGTTTTGGGTAATAAATTATACGACTGAAAGACAAATCCTATTTTGCGGTTGCGCAAAGTGGATCGTTCGTTTTTATTCATCAGACCCACCGACACATCGTCGAGCAAGTATTCGCCCTCGGAAGGAGTATCCAGACAACCCAGCAGGTTAAGCAAGGTTGATTTACCCGAGCCGCTGGCTCCCATGATGGTCACAAATTCCCCTTCTTCGATATTGAAGGTCAATCCCCTGAGGGCGTGGATAGTTTCCCCACCTACCTGAAAGTTGCGCTTCAGGTTGCTGATGGCTATAATGCGTCTATTCATGACGAAGTACTCATTGGTTGGTCGTAGTGTTATTTTGTTCGAGCGTTGTTGGATCCCGGACGTTTGGGCATAAAGGGGCTTGAGGCTTCAGCGGTCTGTGGCCCCTTGGTCGCAGCATCCTGCTTGGAAGCACCCAGATCAATCACGACTACATCATCAGCGTCGAGTCCCGAAAGCACCTCTGTTAAAAGACCATCCGTTTCTCCGATTTTGATGCGTTTGCGGCAAAGGATGTTGCCTTCTTTCAACCAGACCAGCTTTTCTGTGGCATCAAGTCCACCGACCAACGAGGACGTCTGAAGGGTTAATCCTTGTTGAACCAGTTGAACCGTGTCGGGATTGAAGATCAAAGCTTTGTTGGGTAAACTGCGTTCTACGTCCTTTTCAACGGTAAAAATGGTGATGTTCGCTGTCAAACCAGGTTTCAATTTGAGGCTGGGGTTGGGCGCATTGACAATTACCTCGTACGTCACAACGTTGGAAGTGGTGGTTGGGTTGAGCCTTACCTGAGTCACGGTGCCGTCGAACACATCTTCAGGGTAGGCATCCACCGTAAAGGAAACCCGCTGATTCTCTCTGACATTGCCGATATCAGCCTCATCCACATTGGCCACAACTTGCATCTTGGTCAGGTCTCTGGCAATGACAAACATGGTGGGCGTGCTAAAGCTGGCCGCCACCGTCTGGCCTTCTTCCACCGCACGGGATAAGACCACGCCGTCAATGGGAGAATAGATGGTTGCATAATCAAGGTTGGTCTGAGCCTTGCTGAGGTTGGATACCGCTTGTTTGTGGGAAGCTTCCGCCTTTTCGTATGCATACTTAGCCGATTCAAAATCCGTTTCGCTGACCAGGCTCTTTTCGTGCAGCGAATTGATACGGTTGAAATTGGCCTGTTGATAATCGTATTCCACTTTGGCAGACTGCACCGCCAATTGCTGGGTCGTGTATTCGGTCTGTAAATTCGTCTTGTCAATTTCAGCCAGGACTTGGCCTTTTTTAACCTCACTGTTGAAATCGACGTAGATTTTGGAAACCTTGCCAGAAACCTGGGTACCCACGGTCACTTCGGTAATGGGTTCAATGGTGCCGGTGGCTGTGACCGACTGACTGATGGTGGCCGGCTTTGCTTTGGTCGTTTCCAGAGATAGTGAAGCCTCGGTGCCCGGTGTGCAGGCGAACCAAAGGGCGACGGCACCTGTTGAAAGAGTGATGGTGGCAAGGGTCAGGGTTTTTGTTTTCATTGTTATCGTCTATTTTGTTCACTTATTGAAGGGATACAGGTTTGTCTTGATAAAGGTTGAGCACTTGAGCAGCCACCACACTTAGGTATTTATACTGCATCTGCTGTTGGGTGGCTGACAATAAGTTGTTCTTTTCAGTAAGAAGGTCCAAGGTGTTTTTCATGCCCAGTTCGTACTGTTGTTCAATCAAGTTGTAACTGGTCTGCATGGCCTTGACCTGGTTTGTTGCAGCAAGGTACTGACTTTGTGCTGAAAGGGCTTCCTGATAAACCGACTCGATTTCTTTGAGCAAGCTTTTCTCGGCTTCCTGCAGGTCGAGACGCACGCTTTGCTCGTTGAGCCTTGCCTTTTCGACAGCCGTTTTAGTCTGTCGTTTACTGAAAATCGGGACGCTGAGGGTCAATCCGACCCCAGCCGATAAACCATCGTTTAACTGGCTGGTCAAGGAGGCCTGGTTAACACTGCCATTCCCTGTGGACAGGCTGCCATTGAGGTTGAGAACAGGCAGGTAGCCGGCCTTAGCCGATGCTGTATTCAGTTGAGCTGCCTCAACACCCAACTTGGACGATTGGATGCCTGGCATCACCTCCAGAGCCGTCATGTAAATACTGGTCAAAGACGCAAGTGGGGTCAACACGGAAGCCTCATCTACCTTGGGTGACACCAAAACCATGTTTTCGCCAGGTTCCAATTCCAACAATTGCTTCATTTCCAGCCTGGTAGCAGCCAAGGTGTTTCGAGCAGCCACCAACTGATAGGTATCGGTACTCAACTGTGATTCCAGCAAGGCTACATCTGGCTCTGCCAAACTACCGGCTGCCAACAGTGCTCGTCCACGTTCCAACTGATAGGTTGATTTTTCGATGGTTTGTTCATACACGTGTACAGCCTCTTCAGCGTACAAAATCGTAGCATAGGTTTGGAGCAGACTCATCTGCAGGCTTTTTGCCGTTGCCAGTATACTACAGTTGGCCATTTTTTCATACAAAACCTGCTCTTTGATGGTGTTTAAGGTCTTGCCCCCATCGAACAACACCAGGCCACTACTCAGGCCGTAACTACCCGTATATGTGGCTGTTCCACTGCTCGTCAAGCCTGTGTTCAACTGTTGACCCACGGAAGCCGACAAACTGGGCAATAATTGAGCTTTGGCTTGCCTTGAGTCTGCTTGGGTGCTTTCGTAGGTTAGTCTGGCCTTCTGCAGTTGTAGATTATTGGCCAGGGCATAGGTTATGCATGCGTTTAAATCCCATTGAGCCGGTCTCTCCTGTGCCCCAACCAGCGATGCTCCCATGAACAAACTTAGTAAAGCGATAGATTTCAATGTCATAGTCGTGTACCTTTTGATTCCTGGGTCAAAAGTACACGACCAAAAGCGCCCTCTGAAAGTAAGTAGACCAAGGGGCGCAGGGCTTCGACAAAACAACCGCATTTGTCGACCAACGCTTAGCGAGTCTCAAGTCTGGTGTCGCGTGCTGATATCAGCCATCCAAGGGCCAGAATCCTTTATGATTCATACATCAGCTGCTCAATCGCCGTCTGCGCCTGCCATTTTTTTGTGCCCTTGCCGTGCATGATCTTGTAGACCACGGGCACCACCACCAAAGTAAGCAACGTGGACACCGTCATACCACCAATGATGACCCAGGCCAGACCGTTTCTCAGTTCGGCACCCGAACCGGTCGACAAGGCAACGGGCAACATACCGATGATGGTGGAAAGCGCCGTCATAAGGATGGGACGTGTACGGATTTTGACGGCCTGTATCAAGGCCTCATCGATGGTTTTACCTTCCTTGAGGGCATCGTTGGCAAAGTCGACCAGCAGGATGGCGTTCTTCGCCACCAGACCAATCAACATGACCAAGCCCAACATCCCATAGATACTCATGGCCATGTTGGTCAGAGCCAGGGCCAGGAAGGCACCGATCACGGAAAGCGGGATGGAGAACATCACCACAAAGGGATCGACCCAGTTGTTGTACAAGAGTACCATGGTCAGGTAAATCAAGAGCAACGACAACAGCAGGGCACCTGTCAACACGCTCATGGAGTCGGCCATAGATTGCACATCACCCGTAGGTTCCACACGTACGCCCTTGGGCATGTTCATGGTGGTGACTTTTTCCAGGAACTGGTCGGAGACGGTACCTGCGGGTACTCCTAATACCTGGGTTCGGATGGTCACCGAACTGTTACGTTTGTACCGCTCGAGTTTATTGGGACCTGTACCCAAAGCCACCGTGGCAAACTGAGCCAGACGGACGGATTCTCCCTTATTGTTCACAAAGGTCAGGTTCTGCACGTCCTCAGCCTGCTGACGATAAGCCTTGTCAGCCCTGATGTTCATGGCGTATTCGTAGTTACCTTCAGTGTATTTCAAGGTACTGTTGCCTTGGAAATACAGCTGCATGGTCAAGCCCACATTGTCGAGGGTCAAGCCCAGTGCGGACATCTTGTCACGGTCGATGGATACAGCCATTTCAGGCATACCGTTTTCCACCGAAAGACTTTGTTGCATGGTACCGGGAATGGATCGCATGGCTTCCAGGGCCCGTTCGGCAAACAGCATCACCGAATCGGTGCTGCTACCCGAAATCACGTATTCCACGGCAGCCTTGCTGGCCTGACCGGTCAAGCTCACACTGAAGAGTTGCACCTTGGCATCCACCAGGTATTCCGTGAGGGGTTGCTTGAGTTTGGATATGTAATACTTGGTGTCGTCCTTGAGTTCTTTGGCCGGTACCAACTTAACATTGAGTTCGGCCAGGTAGGGCGTACCTTGGGTGCTTTGTGTGTTGTCACTGGTCAACCCCACCATGGTAATGACGCTGGCCACCTCGGGTTTGGCCCTGAACCAATCTTCGGCCTTTTTCACCAATGCGTTGGAGGCTTCGATGGAAATATCCTTGGGCATTTCCAATTGGACGATAAATTCACCGCGGTCAACTTCGGGCAAGAACTCAAAGCCGATGAATCCCAACGGGAATAAACTCAACACAGCCACACTGATTACCAGTACAATCGCACCCAACCAGCGTTTGTGATACAAGGCCCATTGGAGCAAGCCGGCAATCCAATGACTGAATGCTTCGACACCCTTTTCAAACAACGCCAACATGCGTTGATACAAACTGTTTCCTTTTTTAACCTCCGGATTGCTGAAACGGGCTGTCAACATGGGCACCAATGTGAGGGCTGTCAGCAAGCTGAACAAGGTAGAAATCACCACCACGCCGGCAAATTGCCTGAGGATGTCTGATACCAGGGTGTTGGTCAGCGCAATAGGCAAGAACACCACCACCAGAACGGCCGTTACCGTCACAACGGTGAATCCGATTTCCTTCATCGCATCCCAGGTCGCTTTTGCCCGGTTTTTCCCCATCTCTATGTGCCGGTAAACGTTTTCAATTACCACAATGGCATCATCGACCAGCACACCAATTACCAGGGACAACCCCAGCAAGGACATCAGGTTGAGCGTAAAGTTAAACAAGGACATACCGATAAACGTGGCCACAAGGGAGACAGGCACCACGACCATGACTATCATGGCGTTCCTGAAATTGTGCAGGAACAACAAGATAACAATGGCCACAAACAACACGGCCAGCAACAAATCGAACAGGACGGAGTTGATGGATTGTCGTGTGAAATCGGTCGAATCCTGTGCGATGGTCAAGGTCAAACCTTGTTCGGCGTACTCGCCTTGTAATTTATCAATGGTTGACCGTACGGCATCGCTCACGTCAATGGCGTTGGCGTCAGACTGTTTGAGGATGTTCACCAGAATGGCCTCCTGACCGTCCACTCTGGCCAGCATGGTTGGATCTTTGATGGCATCGGTCACTTCGGCCACATCTTTCAGCCGGATTTGCGTTCCGGTTGGTGTGGTCATCAAGACCAGGTTGCTGATTTCTTCCACACTCATCAGTTTGCCCGACAAACGGACCGAGGTGTTGGTTTCCGGGCTTCGTAGGCTACCGGTAGGAAAATCCAGGTTGGACGCTCTCAACACACCTTGTATCTGTATGGGGGTTAGCCCATAAGCCCTCATCCGCTGTACATCAAGGTTAATCTGTATTTCCCTGGCCTGGCCGCCAATCATGGAAATTTTGGCAGTCCCTTTGATGCTCGACAATTCGGGTAACACCCGCTTGTCCATCAAGTCGTAAAAAGCCGTGGCTTCAAGGGACGATGTGGCCGACAGCGCGATGATGGGCTTGTCGTCAACTGTCACCTTGGAGATGGTCGGTGTCAGGATATCCCTGGGCAGTTCCATCATTTTTGAACTCAGGGTATTTTGGGCCAATGTAATGGAACGGTCAATGTCGGTACCGTAGGTAAACGATACGAAAAACATCGACATACCCTCAAACGACCAGGATTGGATCTTATCAATGCCTTCCAGACCGGACAAGGCATCTTCCACTTTTCGGGTCAAGGAGTTTTCCACCTCTGTTGGCGAGGCCCCCGGGTACACAATCTGCACACTGATCATCGGCGGAGTAAACTTGGGCATCAACTCCGCACCCAGGTTGGTGTAACTCATATACCCCAGCACTGTCAGGAGCACAAACAGCACAATCACATAGATGGGCCGTCTGATGGCGATTTCGGATAGTTTCATTTTTGCAGGGCTTTGATTTGACTGCCTTCGGCGACGTTGATTAAACCAGTCGTAACCAGACTGTCACCTACAGAAAGGCCACTCAATACTTCCACTTGTTTACCCACGACGGTTCCAATGACAACGGGCCGTTTGTGGGCGATACCTTGCTCGACCACATAGACGCTGGCTCCTTTCACACTACCCACAATGGCGTTGCGGGGAATAAGGATACCTTGCTGAGTCGCTTGGTCATCGAAATGGACGGTCGCGTACATACCGGACAATAAGTTCTTCTTGTCGGCAGCACCGACAGTGATTTCCACCGGGTAGTTAAAGGTCCTGTCGGCCTTGGTGCCAATGTATGAAAGGGTTCCCCTGTAGGTTTCACCGGGGAAAGCGGTGCTGGTCAATTGCACCTGGCTGCCTTTTTTCAACTGAAGCACCTGACGTTCGGTGACGTTGACCCAGAGTTTCAGACTGCTGTCGTCCAGGATATCAAACAACCTGGCCCCTGGATTAAGATAGGCTCCGACTTCAACATATCGCTTGTTGATCACACCCGAAATAGGTGCTTTCACGGTGGCATCGTCCAACCGACGCTTGCTGACGATCATACGGCTTTCGGCGGCAATAAGCTGGGTACGCAGGTTGTCCCGCTGTTGCAAGCTGACCCCACCCTTTTCACTGGCGTTGGATAGGCGCTCGTAATCTGTCTTTAGCGCTTTCCAGGCTGCTTCAGTGGCCATGAAATCGGCTCGCAGCAATTCATCATCAACCTGAAGCAGCGTGCTTCCGCCTTTAACCTGGGTACCTTCATCAGCCATCACCTTGATGACACGACCGGCCACGTCAGACACAAAGGCCAGTTCACGATAAGGTTCAAGGGTGCCGTTGGACGTAAAGCCCAAGCTATAGATGGTATCGCTTACCGCTTGTACCTGTACGGAGACGAATGAGGTTGCCTGGGAGGCCAATTCGGTCTTGGCAGTTTTAGCCCGTTTGTTCATCAGTAATATCAGCACCATGGCTGCAACGACGACGACAATAATAATGATGGTCCGTTTCATAGGGAGTCGATTTATGGGATGACAACTAAGTTACGTAAGGTTCCGCTGGCTTTCATGACATCAAGGCTGGCTTTCATATAGCCATTGAGGGCATCGGCGTAGTTCACCTGAGCCTGAATCAGCGAAGAATTGGCGTTGAGGACATCGGACATGGAGGCCAGTCCCTGTTCGAAATTGGATTCGGTGACGTTGAACACATCTTGCGCCAGTGCCATGTTGGCTTTCTGTGCCTGGATGGTTTTGCGACTGTCTTCTTGCTTTAATGTGGCGTTCAGGTAGGCCATGTTAAGGGATTTTTCCAATTGGTACATGTCTTCCTGGATTTTTTGCTGTTCAAACCGTGCTTGTTTGAGTTTGGCCGAACGGGAGAATCCCCCGAAAAGAGGCACCTTCACATTGAGCATGACAGCCGAGCTGGGGTACCAGTAATTGGTGGGACCCGAAAAGAAGGCATCGCTGACACCGTTATAATTATAATTGGCATTCAAGAGCACCACAGGCATGGATTCGTAGATAGCCGATTTCTTTTGCAGGTTACCCAGATCCTGTTGGTAGCGCATCATCTTGTAGGCCGACTGTTGGTTGATATCAAAGTAGGAACTGCCTGCCAGGGTGGTTTGGTGTTCAAACGCACTCAGATCTATGGACTCCACCTCTAGGGGTTGATCCATGGAGAGCCCCATTTGGAGCTTCAGGAGGTTTTTCTGTACATCCAGTGCGTGTTTGATAGCACTTTGCTGGGTTTCCAGATTGGTCCTGGTCACAAGCATGCGGTCGAGGTCTACCTGGCGAATGAGCCCGTTGGCGTAGCTTGCCTTCATGGACACCAGCATGGAATCAATGAGACGTACACTGGCTCCCATTTGCTGGATGGCGTAGTCGGTCACTTGGACACCATAATACTGCGTGGCTGTCTGCGCGATAACGTCTTCTTCCTTGGAATCGGCGCCCAAGGCCGCCATGCCCTTGGCAATTTCAGCGATGTTGACAGCATTGAAAAGCGACATATTAATCACTTGTTGGCTCAATGTCACACCCATACCGGCTGAATAATTGGTTCCCATTTCGATGGTCATGTATTTCGAGGCATTGGGATCCTGCATGGCCGGTGGCAAGAAGTCGTTGACAAAATTAGGCATGATAAACTTGGGTTTCTGGATGTTGCCTGTCAAGCTGGCGCTGCCATTGAGTTGCGGCAACAACGCGCCAAGGATTTCCTGCCTGGCCGCTGCGCTTTTTTCTTGTTCCAACCTGGATTTCTTCAGGGTGTGGTTGGTCGATAGCGCCTGCTTCAAACAGGTCTGAAGGTTGTACGTGGGTTGTGCCTGAACCGTAGACAGGATCATGCACAGAAAGCCGATCAGCCAAAATTTTGTTTTCATAGGTTCATGTTATTGTTTGGGGGCGTCACCAGGGATCAACGCTCTAAGGTGAAAAGCCATGCTATTTTTAAAAAAATTTTTCATGTTTACACTTGCATTCGTGGTCATATTGTTGAAGTAATAGGCAAAGGTGGTGAACGTCAGGTAATCGCTCATGAACTCCGTGTCTAGATCGCTGCGATAAACACCTTCCGCTACCCCTTTTTGGAGGTTTTCCCTGAGGGCTTCCTTGAAAAAACCCGACCCTGGCACATGTTCATTGCAACTGAACTGAGGGTACATCTTTTTCATATCGTACAAAAAGATGGGGGTTATATCACTGAAAAGGGTATCCACCGTTTCAAACGCCGCCAACAAATTGGCTTTGGTATCGGATGTACGATTAAAGGCAGCCTCAATCGATTCTTTCATCGCTGTCATCCACGAATGCATAAAGGCAGACAACAAAGCATCCTTGGATTCAAAGTGGTTGTACAGGGTCTTCCGGCTAACACCCATCTTGTCGGCCAATTCATCCAGGGAAAGCCTGAGGCCATCATTACGGAAAACCTCCATGACTTTGTTGATGTAGTGGGTGTGTTTCTTAGAATACTTCATTTACTTTTTAGCTTATTTGTCGGGTCTAAATTATACATTCTACCCTTTCATTGTGTAATTTTTAGATGCATTAACATTATTTAACATCACAAAGGACAAATACACCCTATTTATAGAGGACAGAGGTCATGTTCAACAACCAAACTCGTATATTTGTAAACAACGTTCAACCCATTGATTACCATGCATTTTAATCGTATCATCGTTCTTTCATTTCTCCTTTCCTTGCTTGGATTGGCCACCATGGCTCAACCGGCCTTCCGTGTACGCTCCCATATTCCCTTGGATTCCATCCGCTTAAGCGATCCCAGTATTCTGGCAGA
>Ga0123334_1006801_pt1 | contig 10456 bp, 7 predicted proteins | sample BiotimSIPDNA_FD_89706 | JGI IMG/M metagenome (GOLD analysis project Ga0123334, IMG submission 89706) | Anaerobic biogas reactor microbial communites from Washington, USA - Biogas_R1 time_0 SIP DNA | ecosystem: Engineered > Bioreactor > Anaerobic > Unclassified | place: Washington, USA | collected... | reverse complement strand
GGATTGGAGTGGATCTGCTTATCATGGTTTACGAGCGCCTCAACATGAAGGATATGGCCGACTTGCTCTATCGCACGGTATCATGGGGTGGCTATGCGGATATTCCCGATCCATGGGTGTGGACGGTGATGGAGCAGAGTTTTGATGCTTCTCAGCTTTCTAACAATGGCGGCATGGTTGCCTTCTCTGGCGACATGGACCGTGGGCTTCGCATGATTGAACGGGCGATCCGCCTGAGTCCGGACGATGGTATGTTGCATTATCAGTTGGGCAATTTGTTGAGGCAGATCGGGCGGGATGATGCGGCGAAGGCGGCTTTCACCCGTTGCACTGAGCTGAATCCAGAATTTTCGGATGGCTGGTTCAATCTCCTGATTATCGCCAAAAAAGAAGGGAACCGGTTGGAGATCCGTTCTCTTTTGGAATCGGGCTTGTTACATTGTCCCCGATCCCCTGCGTTGTTGATGGAGCAAGGACGTCTCATGATGAGCATGGGGCTCACTGACGAAGCGATTGCGGCGTATCGGGCGTCGATTGAAGTGCGCCCCAACGAAGCTGCGGCCTATGTGTATTTGGCGCAGGCATTGTTTGCACTCGACAAGATGGATGAAGGGGGCGCTCAACTGCGCAAAGCGCTCGATGTGGAGCCGGGTCACATGCCGGCCCTGCTGACCATGACTTTTTATGCAATCAACACTCAGGATGAAGCTGAGGCTGCGAAGTGGCTCAGGCTGGTGCGTTTGCAGCCTCGCTTGGGTCCTGCGGATGTTGCAAATCTGGAGAAGCGCTTCGCAGAACGTTTCGGGCAGGCTTTGGGCGATTGATTCGACTGGTTAGGTTGGAAGTCTGGATGAAATCTTCGCCAAATGGGCCTGAATGGCTTTGGCGATGTCGGCGATTTCAAGACACCCGATCCATTCGGTGGAGGTGAATCGGATGCCAAAGCCTCTTTCAAGTTCCAGGATAATCTCCATGTGCTTGATGGAGTCCCATTCGGGCAGAGAGGATCGGGAAGATTCGGGCTGCACTAATGTCGGATCGAGTCCAAGTGCAGCCGCAATTGTGCTGCAGAGTTGCTCCCACTGAGATGGTGTGAGGGTGTCAGGGGTCATGGAAGCATCTTCTCGAGGTGGCTTAACAAAGTGCTGAAGGCGGTAAAAGGAATGGGGCCGTCCATCGGCACGTTTATGTCGGACAGAAACGCGCGGAGCCTTCCGTTGCGACCTGTGTCGGCGTAGTGAAAGCAAACCCGCTGAGGCAACATGTGCTTGTTTGAATGCAATACCCTGTGCAGAAAGGCGTGCTCTACCCGTTTCTCGAGAACGCGGCAACTGACACAGAAAGCATGAATAAAGATTGATCCGCTGATATCGTCGAAACTGAATGCCGTCATGCCGACAATCCCTTCATCTCCAAACCGATCGGAGTAACGGAGGCACAGAAAGTTCCACTCCGCGGTTTCCTGGAGTGCCATCATGGCAGGCGGATCCCAATGCTTGCCATTAAGGTTGAACTGGTTGGTGCGGAATGAAAGCTGGCTCAGGCGGGCCCAGTCTTTGGATTCGGGCGGAGTGACTTCAATCCGAATCTGAAGGCTTCGCAGAAATGCGGATTCATCCGGAGCCTGAACCTGTTGGGCGGAACGCATCCGGATCCTTTGATAGGAAGCGGTGCGGGCTGCATCCTCATCCGACACTCTCGGTATGGCAAAATAGGTGGGTATAAACTGACGAAGGAGCCAATCGGGACGATCCACCGGGTCCTCCGGGATCTCAGGAACTGCTACCTCCGGGCAGTTCATGGCGATTTCAGCACGTTCGCGGGGATCGTCGTCGAGCACAACAAAACCAGAAAGCGGGATGCCGAGTTCATCCGACAGGTTTTTGAGCGAGTGGGACTTCGGTTGCCAGTTGATGCGATACCCGGCAAGATTCTTTTCCCGGATCCTCATCTGACTGTGATTGTTGATGACTTCAATCGCTGAAGCCTCGTCGTTTTTCGAGATAACGGTGAGCAACACTCCCATGCGGGATAGAGAAAGGAGAATGTCCTGAAGGGTGCGGAATGCCAATCCCACTCCCGATGATCCAAGCTCGATCGGAGAGGTGTCGGCTGCATCAATGATGCCGCCCCAAAGGGTGTTGTCGAGATCCAGTGCCAATACCTTCGATGGCCTGCGGGTAAATGCCTCCAGATGCGAAATCAGGAGTTTCCGGAGTTCCTCCAATGCCTGTCGCGAGTAGGGAATCCCTCCGATGAACCACAGTCGGGAATCACTCCACTGAGACGCGCCGATCCGGGCGAACAGTCCGGATACGTCCAGCATCGCGGTGTTGGGGTTTTCCGAACATATCTTGTGAAGAGGTTCGTTGAGCGCATACTCGATCCGGTGTCTCCGGCGCCCCGAAATCAGTGGGGCAGGGGTGTAAGGGCTGATGTATACATTCGAAATCAGAAAGGCTGTCCCCGGGAAGCTCCGGACCGCTTTTTCTATACTGGCAGTAATCTGCGCCCAGCCTGAGGTTATGCTGGATTCATCCGACCATTCCCATGGAAGCCGTTCAAGCAGCCCCGGGTAGTTCGGGTCCAGATGGATCCACACAATGTCGGATTTGCTTTCCGAGAAACGGGGATGATCGCTGATCAACTGGGAGAGGATGGTGTTGAATCCATCCCAGACCAGTTCGAAAGTATCAGTGTGGGAAAATCTGGCGACAGGTTCCAGATTCACATGGGACAGGATGGTGACTTTTGCGTTTTGTTCCATCTATTGCTGTTTGGCTATGGATGTCACGTGCATGCATGTTGACAACCTGGAAAAGGATTCAAAAGCAGTCCGGAGTCTGTGCCAATGCAATTCGGGGATCGAATTGTAAAGAAAATCGCAATCTTGGGGATATTTCGGGGCATTTGCTTTTTGGGTCGTATTTCCTCTCGATCGGTCCTATTGGTGAGCACCGGAAGTAGTTTATGGTTGATGAGGAAGGAGAAGGCTTGTCTGCCTGTTTGGGATGACGCCGGAAGAACAGTTGAGCAAACTTCAGAAGGAGCATCACGAGCTCCAGATTGAGCATCTCAGGGTGAACGAGCAACTTGCCCGGACACGGGAAATGCTGCAGATGATCATGGACAATATGCCGGAGTTCATCTTCTGGAAAGACAAGTACTCCAGGATCATTGGTTGCAACCGTAACTACGCCTACGCGATGGGTTTTGAGAATCCGGATGAAATCATCGGGAAAACGGAATTTGATCTACCCATGCCAAGGGAGCAAGCCGAGGATTCTTTCCAGCGGGATGTCGAGGTGATGCGATGTGGCATCCCTGAATACCACGTCATGGAGTCCCGCGTGCAGGAAGGAGACCGGATATGGGTTGACACCAATCGGGTGCCTCTCTTTTCGGATGGAGAGGTCGCTGGTATTCTCTGCACTTTTGAGGATGTGACCGATAGAGTCTTGGCGGAGCAGGAGCTCCGTGCACACAAGGAGAAGCTGGAACAGCTCGTTGAGGATCGGACCAGCCAGTTAACCGACACCAACCGTGCGCTTGAGGAGATCAATCTGAAGCTCGAGACCGCGAACCGGGCAAAAAGCCAGTTCGTGGCAAACATCAGTCACGAGATTCGCACTCCGCTTAATGCCGTGGTTGCCATGACGGAGTTGATGCTGGATACCCGGGTGTCCCATGTGCAGCGGGAATACCTGCACTCGATTCTCGAGTCCACGGATTCGCTGCTTTTTACCATCAATGACCTGTTGGACTATTCGCGTATGGAAGCCGGAAAGTTCAGTCTGGAGTCATACGCGTTCGACATTTGCGAAGTGGTGGAGTCCACTCTTAAATCTCTATCCATCAAGGCGTACGGAAAGGGCTTGGAGCTGGTTGTCCGGGTGAATCCGGACATACCCGCGAAGGCGATAGGTGATCCCTTGAGAATCCGTCAAATACTGGTGAACCTTGTTGGAAACGCCATCAAGTTCACGGCGAAGGGTCACATTCTTCTTGAGATGAGGAGTGAGATTCTGTCCGGCGAGCAGCTCAAGCTCAGCATAGAAGTCGCGGATACCGGTGTGGGTATACCCGATGACCGGATGGAGGCCATTTTCAGAGCTTTTGAGCAGGCCGACAATTCCACGACGCGCAGGTTCGGTGGAACAGGTCTGGGATTGTCGATAGTAACCCAACTTGTGGAGATGATGGGTGGCCACATTGAAGTGCGCAGTGAACCGGGAAAGGGAAGTCGTTTTTCATTTGATGTCGTGTTGGGGATAGTGAGTCCGGCTGAGAAGTGCGACTGGGACGCCATACGCTCAGTCATGCAGGATAAACATGTGTTCCTTATGGAGGAACGTCCTTTGAGCGGCGGCACTCTCCGGGATACCCTTGTCCATATGGGATGCAACGTAAGGGTGGCTCCATCTGTTCAGGCCTTTGTCAGGATGGTCGATGTGGGAGGTGATCGGGCTGACCTGATTGTGGTGAATACCGGCCTCCATGGTGGAGAGGAGGCGAGATGGTTGATTGAGAGGCGTAGCAAAGGCCTGGTGGATTGTCCTGTCCTTTTTATCGTGGATCGTGCGGACTCTCTCAAACACATTGAGGGTGCGACCTCGGATGTTGAGTGTTTGTTTGGTCCCGTTTTTCCTTTTGAATTGTGTGATCGGATTCCGCAATTGATGAAGGGAGAAGCAGGCGAATCCAAGGATACTGAGGCTGGCGATGCGCCACCGGAAGTGGATGAGATCCGCCCGCTGAAGATTCTACTCGTCGATGACCGTGAAGTGAATCGCAAGATCGGTCAGGCGATACTCAACAAACTCGGTCACGAGGTGACTTTTGCGGAAGATGGGCAGCAGGCGGTGGATATGTCCCGGATTGCTGCTTATGATCTGATCCTGATGGACATTCAGATGCCAGTCCTCGATGGTTACGAAGCGGTCCGCTTGATTCGTGCCCGGGAACGCGACACCGGCGGACACGTTCCGATCATCGCGGTTACGGCGAACGCACTCAAGGGAGAAGGGGATAGGGCCGTGCGCGAAGGCATGGATGGCTACCTGTGCAAGCCCATTCACATATCCGACATCAAGCTGGCGATCCAACGCGTGTTTGCCGGCGGTGGAAAGGTTGGCTGTGCTACGGATCATGGCACCTCTTTGTGATCGGATTGTTTGAGTCGGGGTTTCCCCCCAGAATCCATGATTATTGTCACTGGATTTGCAGTCACTAAATGATGAGTGATACTCTTCAGGCTCACGCTGCGAGTCCACATCTCAAGAGAATAAGGAAATTGCTTCAATTAAGGAAAAGAGTGGGGGATGGGTCTTGCAAATCCGGCGGTTCCTCCAAAATTGATGGCATGGCAAAAATCAAAGTCGCAAACCCGGTTGTTGAATTGGATGGGGATGAGATGACGCGCATCATATGGCGTTTCATCAAGGATAAGCTCATTCTGCCTTACCTTGACCTGGACATCCGCTATTTTGATCTGGGTATCGAGCATCGGGATGCGACCTCGGACCAGGTGACGGTGGATGCGGCCCACGCGATACGGGAATGCGGGGTCGGAATCAAGTGCGCGACGATCACACCGGACGAAGCGCGGGTCGCCGAGTTCGGGTTGAAGAAGATGTGGAAATCTCCCAATGGGACGATTCGGAATATTCTGGATGGAACGGTGTTCCGTGAGCCCATCGTCGTGAGGAATGTCCCCCGGCTGGTGACGAATTGGAATCAACCGATTTGCATCGGGCGTCATGCCTTCGGGGATCAGTATCGGGCCACCGATTTCGTGACCAGGGGAGCGGGAAAGCTGACGGTTCGTTTTGAGGGAGACGATGGCCGGGTGGAAGAACACGAGGTCTTCCGTTTTGAGGGCGATGGGGTCGCGTTGTGCATGTACAACACCGACGCTTCGATCCGCGGGTTTGCCCGATCCTGTTTCAACATGGCCTTGGACAAAGGGTGGCCGCTTTACCTTTCGACCAAGAACACCATCCTCAAACAATACGATGGCCGCTTTAAGGACATTTTTGAAGAAGTGTATCAAAACGAGTTCAAGGCGAGGATGGATGCACTTGGACTGGTCTACGAGCACCGGCTGATTGACGATATGGTGGCATCCGCTCTCAAGTGGGAGGGCGGTTTCGTATGGGCATGCAAGAACTACGATGGGGATGTCCAGTCCGATACGGTGGCGCAGGGCTTCGGGTCCCTCGGGTTGATGACCTCTGTGCTGGTCACTCCGGATGGTCAGACGATGGAAGCGGAGGCGGCGCATGGAACGGTGACCCGGCACTTCCGCCTGCATCAACAGGGTAAGAAGACGTCGACCAATCCGATTGCATCGATTTTCGCATGGACCCGGGGATTGGCTTTCCGGGGCAAGTTGGATGGAAACGCCGATCTGATCTCATTCTGCCATACCCTGGAATCGGTGTGCATCGAGACGGTTGAGTCGGGCGTAATGACCAAGGACCTGGCATTGTGCGTGCATGGGGATCAAATGGACGACAGCCACTGGGTGACGACGGAGGATTTCCTCGATGCCTTGGACCGGAACCTGAGCAAACGCCTTTCGGCTCCGCTCTGATTATAGGTTGTAGCTGACCGATTGTTTGTCATCCACCCGAATCTTCCCGGAGCGGCTCAAGGCGTTCAGGATGGCTTGGATTTCATCCATGGAAGGTTTTCCGTTGAAGATGGACCGGATTGCCGATCCGAGGGTTTTGTTTTTGCGTGGCCTGGATTGCGGTTGCAGTTTTGTCAGCCAATCAATGGTGCGTTGGATGCGGGGGTCTTCCCCTGGAATCGCGTCGGAAGGTGGTGCCTCGTGGGTTTCGCGCAGTGCGGGTTTGCTATGCTTCGCGGTGGCGTCCGCCGTAACTTTTTGACGCGATCTGGAGGCCCGGTTTATCGGAGATGGGGTAGCGGATGGAGCGTTTTCCGGCTTCTTCCGCTCCGGATTCGTCCGGATCGCCTTTTGGATGCCCGCGACCGGAATGGCAGAGAAGCTGTCGTAACGGTTGGCGGATCGTCCGCTTTCGTTGAGATGGCGGATCAGGGGATCGAATCCTTTGTCTTTAGACAGGATATGGATGACCGCATTCGGATTGCGTTCAATGATGCGGCCCGCGTGGAAGGCGACCATGAAGTCGAGGGCATTCCGGCCTGAGCCCGCAGCTGCCACCAGCTCGACTTGCGGGGCCATCGTTAAGAGCTGGGTGACCGTGGCGTAAGGAATCCGATCCTTTTGATTGTGACCAAGGAAAATCACGAGCTTCACCGGCTCACCGGAAATCCGTTGTAGATCCAGTTGCTGGGTGTTCTCGTAGTCCACCAGTATGTGGTGTTGAGCGATGTTTTGAGGCATGGTGTTGCGGGATGTAAAGTAGCTGCCGGAAAAAGAAAACCCGCTCCTCAAAGGAATGGAGCGGGTTTGAAAATCATGATGGAAATCCCTTGACGGGACAATCCATGCATCAAGCAGGTTCGATCACCTTGAAGAGACCGTCAAGCCAAGCTTCGAATTCATCTTCGTAGTCGGCTCCGCAATCCTTGCGGGCGTAGATCCTCTTGCCACCATGCTTTTCAAGTGCCTGGTCGACCTTCTTGCCGAATTCGCAGAACTGCTCGTAGTCGTGGTCACCCAGACCGAGCACGGCGAATTTCAGTTTCGAACAATCGATGGCATCCCCATCGACGAGGGCATCGTGGAAATCCCATGCGGATTCGGGGGGCTCACCTTCACCCCATGTCGATCCGACGAACACCAGACACTCCACCGATGCAAGATCCTTGGCATCGTAGTCCGATACGTTGATGGTTTCAGTCTGAAAACCCAATTCTTCCGCCTTTTCGGCAGTGCGTTGAGCAAGATCTTCAGAGTTTCCGGTTTCTGTTGCGAACAGAACGGTCAGTTTGCTGATTTTTTCGGCCATATCTCGTAATAATTACTGGATTAGAAAATCTGGGTCAATCGCCGGAATCATAATTCTGTGACTTCGTGAGTAAAGACCGAAATCGGTCGAAATGGAGGTTGCAGGGAGAGCGTCATGGTGAGCGAACTTGACCGGTGCGGGAAAAGATGACAGTTTCCGCACCGCTGGCGATGGGCCACAATGAAAATGTTATGAGTAAGAACAAGACGATTTTGGTGACTGGGGGATCCGGATACATTGGTTCGCACACGTGTGTGGCTTTGATGGAAGCCGGGTATAACGTGGTGGTGATCGATAATCTATCCAACTCAGAAGCTTGGGTGGTGGATCGGGTCGGCGAGATCTGTGCTCGCAAGCCTGAGTTCTGTCAGATCGACCTGCAGGACCGCATAGCCGTGCAACAGTTTTTCAAGGATCACCGATCGCTGGATGGAGTGATCCATTTTGCCGCGTCCAAGGCAGTGGGTGATTCGGTCGCCAATCCTTTGAAATACTATCGAAATAACCTCGGTTCTCTTGTAAATCTTCTGGAAGGAGTTTTGGAGAATGGGATTGAATCGGTGGTCTTTTCCTCATCCTGCACCGTTTATGGCCAGCCGGATGAGCTTCCGGTTACGGAAGATGCGCCGATCAAGCGGGCCGAATCGCCCTACGGAAACACAAAGCAGATCTCGGAGGAAATATTGGCAGACACGCAGGTCGCCCATCCGGATCTTCAGGTCATCGCTTTGCGCTACTTCAATCCCATTGGAGCTCATCCTTCCGCCCGAATCGGTGAGCTTCCGAGGGGAGTGCCGGATAACCTGATTCCGTATGTCACCCAGACCGCAGCCGGGCTCAGGGACAAACTGCGTGTGTTTGGCAATGACTACTCTACGAGAGATGGCTCCTGCATCCGGGATTACATTCATGTGGTGGACTTGGCAGAAGCTCACGTTGTGGCGATGGATCGTTTGCTCAATAGATGGAATGCCGACTCACTCGAAGTGTTCAACCTGGGAACCGGAACAGGGGTCTCCGTCCTGGAGGTGATAGCGTCCTTTGAAAAAGTGAGTGGCAGGAAGCTGCCATATGAAATCACGGCAAGGCGCCCCGGGGACATCGAGCAAGTCTGGGCCGACACATGCAGGGCGAACGAGGTCCTCGGGTGGACTGCAAAACGGAGTTTGGATGATGCGCTTGAGTCGGCTTGGCGTTGGGAGTGCGCGTTGAGGGGAATCGATAAAGCGTAACGCTTTTCGGGTAAGCAGATGCTCTCAGCTATCCGGGATGCACCGGACTTCCGTCACTTCGAATCCCTGTCCAGACTGGCTCCGGATTCAGGAGGTTTGACAGGAATCGAGAACCGTATGCAGCAGCCATCCGTGTAGGAAGGATCCATCCATATTTCGCCACCGTGGATCTCCACGATATCCCGGCACAGAATCAGGCCGATTCCAGTGCCGGATGGCTTCGTTGGGTTGGAGTCATTCCCCGTGAAGAGACTTCGACTGATGTCCGGGCTGATGCCGGAACCGTTGTCGGCTACACAAAACTCAAGCTCATTTTCCGACGGTGTCACTCCAATCGAAATATGGCCACCGGGAGGTGTGAACTTAATCGCATTGTTGATGAGATTGCGAATCGCCATGGTGAGCAGTTGAGGATCCGCGATGAACTGAAGCGAATCGTGTTGTTCTGATCGTGTAATCGTGATCGATTTCTGGCATGCGATGCTGCGGTAAATCTCGAAGGCTGGACGAACAACGTGATGAACCTGGATGGGTGCGGGATGAAATGGGAGTCTCCCCCGTTGCGACACCGACCAATACAGCAAATTCTCAAGTAGTTCGAAGATTGCGCGGGAAGTTATGTGGATAAACTCGATGTATTCCCGTTTCTCCTTTTCTCCAAGATTATCCCATTTGTTATGAAGCAATTCCGAAAATCCGAGAACTGAATTGAACGGGTTTTTGATATCGTGGGCGAAAATCGAGAACAGACGATCCTTGGTCTGATTGAGCTGAATCAAGCTTTGGTTTTGTTCTTCGATTTCCCGTTGTTTGGCCGTTAAGAGACGATTGGAGGAGTCGAGTTCCCGGGTGCGATCGAGGATCTTCAGTTCTAGCTGCAGCTGGTGATGCCGGTAGCGGAAAATGCGCCACTGCACGATGATGAGTAACAGTGCGCAGACGATAGCGATGGCGAGCAAACGGCCCTGCCATTTCTGCCAAAAGGGAACCCGAATAGAGAAACCGAAGGAGGTGGATTCCGGATTCCAGATCCCATCCTTGTTCGCCACTCTGACCTCAAATTTGTAGGATCCGGGTCTGAGGTTTCTGTAGTAGGCGATACGGAGCGGTCCGGATGCAATCCAGTCGCCATCCACTCCTGATAGTCGGTATTCGAAGTTCAGTTGCTTGTTTTGCCGGTACCATGGTGCCGTGAATTCGAATTGCATGTTGGTAACCCGACTTGGGAGAATCGTGTTGGGATGATCCGGAGGCAAGGACTTAAGCATTGCGGGGTGGTGT
>Ga0123334_1006798_pt1 | contig 10458 bp, 8 predicted proteins | sample BiotimSIPDNA_FD_89706 | JGI IMG/M metagenome (GOLD analysis project Ga0123334, IMG submission 89706) | Anaerobic biogas reactor microbial communites from Washington, USA - Biogas_R1 time_0 SIP DNA | ecosystem: Engineered > Bioreactor > Anaerobic > Unclassified | place: Washington, USA | collected... | reverse complement strand
TGCCAGCATCCTTACGGCAGACGCGAGGGCTGCCGCTTCAGATCCGGCCGCTGTCAAGCTCGCCATCGGGACGGCCAACACAAAAGACATTTTCGGCAACACCGTTTCGGGTGACGTGGGCGTTGACTCCGTCAGCGCCGCGACACCCGCAACAGTAACAATTCTCGATAAAATCGCACCTGTCATCACCGCACTCGAGACGCAGGACCTGGATAAGGACGGCTGTCTGGACGCCGTCAGGCTGACCTTCAGCGAAAACATCAAGGACAGCACGGTCAGCGCCCATAATTTTGATGTGGCGGGCTACAGCGGCGAGGCCTTCAGTCCCGCCGCGGCAGGCGATACGGCGGGCAATCACATTATATACATCACTTTCAAGGAATCAGGCGCCCCGGATACCGGCACAGCACCGGCAATCACTTATACACAGGGCACGCTTGAGGACAGCGCCGGGAACAAGCTGACGTCAACCGGCGCCCTGGCCACGACCGACAAAGCCGCGCCGGCCGTCATGACCGCATTGCCTGTCAGTACCTTAACGGCGGGGGGCGCCACGTCCGGCGCCGCGCTGGTTCTATCCGAAAACCTGACAACGGAAAGCAGGGCGGCCGTCCTCTCCGCCGTGCTGGCCCATGTGACGGTCAATGACCTCGGCACGGCCGGTGATATCGCCTTCACCTACACGTGGACGGCAAACAGCCTGCTGGTCGTGTCAATCACGGCAAACGCCAACGGCGGCACGAACCCCGACAATATCGTCCTTGCTGCAGCCTCGGCCGATCTGCTTGACGCCGCCGGAAATAAAGCAGCCGGAGCGCAGATCATCAAATAAAACAACCTACTCCTTCTCCCCCACACCACTTACAGGGACCGGATATGCGCCTCGGCGCATATCCGGTTCGCTCACTTATGCCTATTATTGTACGATGATCCCATCCGGCACAGACAAATCATTATTTGTATCATATGTTTCGCGTATTGTTGATAAATTGCGATCGACATTTGCCGTCAGTTCAGCGATATGATCAAGCAGCGACAGTTCGTTTTCCGTCAGTTCGCTATCCTTCGCCGCCACAAGCCGCCAGGGCCTCCAGTCGAGGCCTTTGCAGATACGGACGAGATACGGGACTGTTTCGATCTTGTTCAAAGCCGCGAAATCGCGCAGCAGCTGGCCTCTCCAGCCAGTCGATATTCTTAAATAGTGCCGACATATATGAATCCTCCTATCTTACATAACCGGAATTAGTAGCTTATCCCGCCAGCCACTCCTCACCCCGACGGTACAAATCCTCAAGGGCTCTGCCGCCGCTCAGGCGCGGGACGTCTTTATTGACCGTATAGCCGGCTTTTGTCTGGAGATAGGCCAGGTGCCGGTATTCGATGGGGAACTGATTCAATATGCCCTCGTCCAATACGATTTTTTCATTCGTACCCACGGGATCGAGCCGGTCCTTGTCGCAGATGGTCTCCCGGCTATATAGACCCCAGCGGCCGCCGCGCTTTTCCCACATGTCGAAGTGGCGGGCATAGCTCGTCACGTCGCACAGGACGCCGTCCAGGTTTGCCCGCTGCAGGATGATCATCTTCGTCATGGATGTGGCCCGGTTGCCGCTAACCTCAATGGCGCTGCCGCCGAGGATATGGAGGATGTTGAGTCCGTGCTTGACGCCCTCCTCCGTCATGCGGATGAAATCTTCGTAAGAGCCTTCCGTCCAGGTGGCCTTCATCCGTCCGTCTTTGTGCCAGACGGTCCGGAATTTGTCCCATAAGAGCGCGTCCCTGTAAACGGCCCACCGCTCGATGAGGTCCCTGATTTTTGTCACATCCGTAATATGTTGATCCATTGACAGATACCTCCCGTTATCGGCCCGGCCCCCGGGGCGCGTCGTCCAGAAATGCGACGGGGCCGCGCCACGCCTTCTTCACCTGGGCGTGGGACGGAGTGTCGCGCCAGCATTTGACGGTCAGCTTGTTACAGTTGGTAAAGGCGCCATAGGAGATGTACGTCACTGTTTTGGGAATGAAAATCAAGATGAGGTTGACGCAGTTGACGAATGCCGTCACGTCAATGCTTTTAACGCCGTCGGGGATGATGACTGTCTCCAGCGACCGACAATCCGCAAAAGCCTGGGGCCCGATGTTTATAATACCGCCCGGAATTGTCAGGACGCGGGCCGAGCCGTAATACCGTATCAAAGTGTCGCCGCTGATTTCAAAATCTCCGTTCCGCTCCGGCACCGGTGCCGCAACGGGTGCGGCCGGCGCCGCGCTGCCTGTCTCAGCCGGGGCTGCCGCCACGCCACCGCCGCTTCTGGCGGCCGCGGGCAGCGCGCTCATCAGCCGCTCGTAAAACTTCCGCTTATCGAAAATCGCCGTTTCCGGTATGGCCTGCAAATCGCCCAGCTGCATCTCCAGTCCCAGCGGCAGCTCGGTTTCAGCGATATATACGCACACCATATGCTTCCTTTTGCCGACGGCAAAGACAATTTCCTTCCGGACGTTGTGCGAGTCCGCCGCCTCTGGCGACATGAATACGAGGAAGGTCGCCGCGTTGTTGAGCGCCGACGCGATCTCACCCGACCAATCGGTGCCGGGGTCGATGCCCTCGTCGTACCAGATTCGGAAGCCAGCGTCATGCAGCGTGCGGACATGCGCGAAAACGATGTCGGAATTCTTGTGCGCGTAGCTCACAAAGATATACGGGTCGCTGCCCTTATACGCGTCAAACGGTGGAATGAGACTTGTCATAATTTATGCCTCCCGTGCCGATGAGCCAAGTGTGCTGCCGGGCAGTGCGTCCCTGAGCCGCTCGTAAAACTTGTCTTTTTCACTGAAGCGGTATTCCGGTATCGCCGTCGAATTTCCCAGCTGCAGCTGAAGTCCGGGCGGCAGCCTTGTCTCTCCGATATAGACGCAAATAATCTGCTTTTTTTCCGACAGCGCAAAGCTGAGCTCCGCTTTTACATTATGAGCCGCCGCCGCGTCCTGCGAAATAAACGCAAGGACGCAGGATGCCCCGGCCAGCGCCGTTGCCGTCTCTTCCGGCCATTCGGTACCGGGGGCTATATCCTCGTTATACCAGAGCCGGAAGCCTGCGCTGCGCAGCTTTTCGATGTGCACGCGGACGGTATCCGCATTTTTATGGGCGTAGCTCACAAAGATATATGGTGCATCTCCCTTATCTGCGACTGGCGGCGCCGGTGCGGGTGTGAATCCGTCCCCGGACGCAGGCACAGACACAGCCGCCGGCCCCGCCGTCTCACCGCTCTCGTAAATCCCCATGCCGATCATTTCCAGCAGCTCGGGGATGTTGCGGATGGTGTCGCGGTCGAGTTCCTTGATCTCCTCGGTCAGATCGTCGTAGGGGACGATATAGGGGCTGATTTTTTTATCAACATCCTTTTTTTCGCCGTAAACCCAGCCGGAAGAGACGCGCTCCCTGACCCACTCCTCGTGCTCGAATTCTGCCAGCGCTTCAACGATATCCCCGGGGATCTCTTCGATCATATTGCCGGGGCTGCCCTTGGGGCGCATCTCCCAGCCCATCAGCAGCAGCTTGTCGGCGATGCTCCGGGCTTGACGGAGATTTGAATACTTGAGCGAATCGGGCAGGTCGACAAAATGGGGATACTGGAGCGGCTTGTCGGGATATCGCTCCAGCTGCTTGCGGCTATACAGCTCATGAATGGCGGCGGCGAGCTTTTCTAGATTTGTGAGCAGCGGGCGTGGAACAATGCTGTCGTCCCGCTTTATGTCGCCCGACAATACCGCAAGCCTGTCCAGCGCCTCGCAGTTAACCGAAAAGCCGTCCGGGAACAATGCGTCCATATCCAGCAGCGACCGGAACAGGCTTTCCTTCTCGGCGGAAAACTGCTCGGGCAGCGTTCCCTTCCTTGTGAGATAGGTAATGTCAAGCCGCCGGTCGGTGATGGTGAGAGAAGCCTCCGCTGCAAAGGTCCGTTTCTTGTCCGCGATTCCATAGGCCTCCCTGTTCCACTCCTGCAGCTCGTCGCAGAGGATCAGGAGATATGCGACGGGGTGCTCCCGGGGCGACAGAGGGCCTCTATTAAAGGGCGGCTTCATGAGGACATTTTTGTAGTAGTTGTGGAGCAGTATCGCGCTGGCGCTGTCCAGCACGGGATAGAAGAAGTATTCCGGCTTGTAGCCGCAGTTCTGGATGAGATAGCCGTACCATTTCAAGATAATAATAGCGCTGTAATACCCGTGGTCAATAAAGCCGCTCTTGGCCATGACGCGGACAAAGTCCTCCAGCGCCGCCTTGACATTCTTCAGGTCGACGTTCAGCGCCAGGTGCAGCTTGTGGGCCAGAAGGTCCGTCGGCTTGAGCAGATCGACATAGACGGCGCTTTCATATTTATCAAAATAGGCTTTTGTGAAGCCGCGCTTCGGTACGACCTCCGCCACGGCGTTCAGCGCCTCAAAATTATCAAACTCCAGATGGGAGTTGATCTTCACACCGCCGTCCGCCCCGGCAGCAAAGCTCATAAACTTGCCGATCTGCTTCCCGATGATCTCCACGGGATAGCCCACATCGTGAAACAGCGACGCCAGCCCCCAGCGGTAATAGAATTCCTCGTGCTTCGTGTCATAGGAATACGGATAATCCGTCTTATCCATATTGGCATCGTCAAACGCTTTGCGGTAATGGGCGTTTTGCGCGTAGACGCACAGGCCGAGGATAAAGACGTTGACCGAGTGGATGTAGTGGTCCCGCTGCTTGTCGATGAGTGTGGCGGCGTTCTCCTCATAGCTGCGCAGCACGTCCAACAGGTCGATGAACAGATTGCGCTCACCCTTCAGGGTGATGCGGTAGCTGTCGAAAAAGGCTTCGTATACGGCAAAAGCAGTCTCCTTTGTCTCGCTGTCAAGAAACGCAAGCACGGCCTCGCGCATATACGCCTTATAGTTGTGGCCTCTGGCGATGTCCTCATAAACCTCCAGCTCATTGAAAAACCGGTCCACATACCCGCACAGATTATTCATTTAACCACACACCTTCCGTCACATCTCGCTAAGGCTCTTGATCTTTTCAATGGCGGCAGTTCTCGACTCGCCGGCTTTGACGCCGTTTTTCTGCAGGAGGTAACCAAATTCCTCGTCAAAAGCGTCGATCTTCCGCCGGATGCCGGGCGCGTGCCGGGTGAAGATCGCCTGCCTGAAGCCCGAGGTCGTAGTCCGCGAGAAAGCCTCGGAGGAGAACCAGTCGCCCACAAGGGTCACCGTTTCATTGAAATCCAGGCCGGCATCAAAGGCGATATCGATTTTGTCGTCGGGCATCGATTCGATGAATTCCAGGAAGGTCTCCAGCCGTTCAACCCGGGCTGCTTTGACGTAATTCTGAACGATCAGGTCGGGGTTGACGACGAGCCGGCAGCCAGCCGCCCTGGCGTGTGTCTCCAGGACCCGCCGCTCCTCCAGCTGGCGCCGGCAGTGGAAATCGTTGTTCTGCACGCCGTTGTTGTACCGCCGCGCCCAGCGCGGGTCGGTGATCGGCACGCTGGGGATCTGGAAGGAGCTGAGCCCGCCCCGCTGACGGATCGTGGCGTACTGGTCAAGGCTGATGATTTCATCCGCCAGCCTGACAATCAGCTCCGCCCGTTCCTCCGCCTGCTCCGTGCAGCAGTAGGTGGAAAGGGACGGATGGTAGCTGTGCTGCACCAGATTGTCGATGGCCTTATAGGTCAGAAAGTGCTCGGCGCCCTTCAGCGTCTCGTCGAGGGTTATCGCGTGCAGCTGAGAGATCATCTCGCCGGGCAGCTCACCGATGGAGATGGGGATGATGGGCACATGCAGCGCCTTGGCATAGCCGATCTCCTGATGCACCCAGCCCCTTTTGTTTGATTCGGCTGTGATCACCGGAATAAACACATGGGCGTGGGCGATATAATTCTCGATCTGCTCGTGAAAGCCGTAGCCGAAGCTGAAGCTTCTATCCCATACGGGCGTCAGCCCGTTCTGCTCCAGAATCGCCGATATCTTCAGCACATAGTCGATGTCCTTATGGGAGTAGCTGATAAACACTCTGTAATTTCTCATGTCCATACCGCCTTTTCCATCAAGGTCTCCGTATGTATTCATGTCATTTTATCACTGTCGGCAGGCAGTATCAATACTGCGGTATTAATACCGCACCGTTGTCTTGGTCTGCTCTCCGGGATTGACAACATATATGAAAAAGAATAATATTGGCGTATATTGTACTCTGTGTCATAATGCCATAATTTGTAGGAGGAAAAAAATGAGACTGAAGACATTTCGCACACTGCTGATCCTGGTCCTGGCGATGGCACTGGCCTTCACCTTCTCCGCCTGTGGTAAGAAACCCGCCGAATCCAAAACCTTTGAACTGACCCTGTCCATGCATGACCCCGTCACCTCCAGCAACGGACTGTACTATCAGGGGTGGGCAGACGCTATCAGCGAGGCAACTGACGGTCACGTAAAAGTGACTATTCACGGCAGCAGCACGCTGGCCTCGGCCGCCGACGTGGGCGCCATGGTAGAATCCGGCGGCGTTGACATCGGCTGGGTGTATACCTCGTTTTATAAGGGCCAGTTCCCGCTCTCCGACGTCCTCACGCTGCCGCTTTCCGGCTTCGGCGATCCTGTGGTCGGCACGAATGTGCTGTGGGACCTCTATGAAAAGTATCCCCAGCTGGCTGCCGAATGGGACTCCTTTAAGCTTTTGAACCTGTACGCCAATCCTGGTATGATCTTCTGCAGCTCCGGCAAGCCCATCGATTCCGTGGACGACCTCAACGGCCTTGTGATGCGCACACCCGCCGGGCCCATTACCGATTATGTAACGAAGCTCGGGGCCAGCCCCATCGTGATGCCGCCCCCCGATATTTACGAGGCCATGCAGAAGAACAACATCAGCTCCTATATCTTTGAGCCTGCAGGCATCACTAACTTTAAGCTCCAGGACGTCACCGAATACTTTACCGACCTGCCCCTGTATGACGGCGCCTTCGGTCTTGTCATGAATATTGACAAATGGAATGCCCTGCCCGCCGAATACCAGGAAGCCATTATGAGCGTCTCCGGCAAGACCGGTTCCCTCATGGCGGCAGAGGATTTCAAAGCCTCCGCCGATGCGGCGAAGAAGGTTATATCCGACGCCGGCTGCACCTGGGTCACCGTCTCCGACGCCGAGCTTGCCGCCTTCCAGGCTGCCGCAGACGAAATCAACGCCGCGTGGGCCAAGGGCATCACCACCGATAAGCTGGACGGACAGGCGTTTCTCGACGAAGCCATTGCATTGGCGGGGAAATACGGCTCCTGATCCTGCGCGCGGATTGTTTCATATCCCGACTGCTCAATACAGTCGGGATATGATTTGACAGACCACACGATATTAACGGAAAGGAAACGGACATTCAATGGCACCTGAACTCATCGGCATACTCGGTATCGTCGTTTTTCTTGTGCTGATATTTCTGGGCATGAATATCGGCCTGGCGCTGCTGCTGATCGGTTTCGCGGGGTACGCCCTTGTCCTGAACCCCGCGGCCGCCATAGGCCTCTTGCGCACGGTCCCGGCTACCCAGGCCAGCAACTACGCGCTCATCGTCATACCTCTTTTTATCCTGATGGGCAACTTTGCTTACCATGCCGGCTTGTCCTCGGCCTTGTACAATGCCGGCAACAAGTGGCTGTCCCGCCTGCCGGGCAGCCTGGCCTGCGGCACGGTCGCAGCCTGCGCGGGCTTCGGCGCCATCTGCGGCTCCTGCGCCGCCACCTGCGCGACCATGGGCACCATCGCACTGCCCGAAATGCGCAAATACGGCTACGCCGACAGGCTGTCCACCGGCTCCATTGCCATGGGCGGGACTCTTGGCATCCTCATTCCCCCCAGCACGCCGATGATCCTTTACGGCATCATGGCCCAGACATCCATCGGCGCGCTGTTTGCCGCGGGCGTTTTGCCCGGCATCATGATGGCCATTCTCAGCATCATCACCATCGTCCTCATGTGCCGGATTAATCCAAGTCTTGCCCCCGCGCCGTCAAAGAGCACCTGGAAAGAGAAATTTGCGTCCCTTAAGGGCCTCGTCGGCGTCATCATCCTGTTCGGCGCCGTACTGGGCGGCATGTTCTCCGGCTTCTTCTCCGTCAACCAGTCCGCCGCCATCGGCGCGTTTCTGGCGATCATTCTGACGGCGATCAACAAAAGGCTCAACTGGCAGACGATCAAGGCGGCGTTGATGGACACCGTCACCACCTTTGCGATGACTTTTCTAATCCTGATCGGCGCCAGTGTGTTCGCCGGCTTCCTGACCATTACGAAAATCCCCATGCTGCTAGCAAGCGCCATCACCTCCGCGAACCTGCCCTTCGGTGTCGTGCTCCTTTTGATGACGGTCGTTTACATCATCCTGGGCATGATCATGGACGAGCTGCCAATGATCATGCTGACGGTACCCATCTTTTTACCCATTATCCAGAGCTACGGCTACGATTTTATCTGGTTCGGTATCTATATCATCCTCGTGATGGAGCTGGGCGCCATCGCGCCGCCCGTGGGTCTCAACTGCTTTATCATCCAGGGCGTCTCCAAGGATATCTCGCTGGGGACCATCTACAGGGGCGCGCTGCCCTTTACGGTCACAATCCTCGTAGGGATTGTGATCATCACGATATTCCCCCAAATTGTGCTGGTCCTGCCGAATCTGATCAGGGGGGGCTGACAAAATGATAAAGCTCGGAAAAATCATCGATAAGGCGACATTTGTCGTGAGTCTTATCAGCTACGCCGGCGTCGTGGCCATTATGCTGCTGAATGTGGCGGATGTGCTGCTGACGAAGCTCGCGACAAGTCCGATCAGCGGCTCTTATGAGATCACGGAGGGCCTGCTGCTCTGCACCGTTTTTGCCTCGTTTGCGTACGCCCAGTCAAAAAAGGCGCATATCAACATGACGATCCTCATAAACATTTTCCCAAAGGCCCTTAAATTCCTCATTTACGGGCTGATGGGGCTTTTATCGGCGGGCGTCGCTTTCATTGTCGGTTATGCCGCCGTCCTGCAGGCCCTCAGCGCCATCGACAAGGGGACGGTCACCAGCGTCCTGATGATCCCCATGTACCCGCTGTATTATATCGAGGCCGGGGCGATGTTTATTTTCACCCTGTCCCTTCTCTATGACGCCGTTTTGTCCTTCGTGGCGATGTTCAGTAAGAAGCACGAGGAGATCGTCACCTCCACCTGGACCTTATAATGCCGGTTTCCGTCATTACGAAAATTTATATTATGGGAGGCTGCAGTCATGGATCAGGCACTTGAAACACGTTTGGGTACGCTGGAGGACGCCGTTGCGACTCTTAAAAAGCAACTGGACGAAAAGGACCGGAGAATCCGGGACCTGGAGGATATCGAGGCCATCAAACGCCTCCAGTGCGCCTACGGCTACTATCTGGAGCACTGGATGTCAGAGGAGATCATCGACCTGTTCGCCGACCACCCGGAGACGCTGGCGACTTATGTGGAGGGCACATATCTGGGTCTTAAGGGCGTGCGCCGGTATTTCGGAAAAATGCGTTACGCGCCGCCGACGTTTTTGCACCAGGTGATGCAGATTTCGCCGGTCATCACCTTGAGCGACGACAGAACCCGGGCCAAAGGCCGCTGGTACGGCTACGGCACCGTCTGTTCCGCGCCGGTGGACGGCAAAATCGATCCCATGTACATGGCTGTCATTTATGAAATGGAATACATCAGGGAGAACGGCGTGTGGAAGATCCTGAAGCTCGAGTTCCAAATGCACTACGCCTATAAGACCCTTCTGCCCTGGACCGCCCCTGTAGCCAAGCCGGCGGAAAATTCCGAGCCGCCCCGGGATGAAATGTCCGACATGAAGCTCTCCCCCGACATCTGGGCCGACTACAACACCCAGTACCCCTCCGGCTACATCTATCCCATGCACTTCGTCCACCCGGTGACAGGCAAGGTGACAACCGAAAATGACTACAACGCCAAGCTGAAGCTCGTGCCGAGCCCCTTTAAGCCGAAATAAGGGAAGAAAACAAGAAAAGCTGTGAACCGTGAGGCTCACAGCTTTTTTATTTTATTACGGCGGCGCGTGCGGAGCGTGGATTCCCGCCTTCGCGGGAATGACATAAAAATTCGGGCAGGCGCGGCGCGGAAAAGGAACGGCGGGTTTGGAACCCGCCGCTACGGCCTGTGATGCGGTGTGCCGTAGGGGCCGGTTCCAAACCGGCCCGAACCTTATTGGCGTGACGCAGTGCGGGAGAATGCGAATGCGGGAGCGGCGGGAGCAAGCCCCCGCCCTACAGTTTCCATGTGCGAAGCACCTTTCATATGCATAGCATATTTCATCGTGCGGAGCACGATTTCACTTACCTGGAGGGTAAATATCATCGAAAAAGCAGGAGCAGAGCGCTTGCCCTACTCTCCGAAGATTGACATGAAGGTCAAT
>Ga0123334_1006789_pt1 | contig 10471 bp, 23 predicted proteins | sample BiotimSIPDNA_FD_89706 | JGI IMG/M metagenome (GOLD analysis project Ga0123334, IMG submission 89706) | Anaerobic biogas reactor microbial communites from Washington, USA - Biogas_R1 time_0 SIP DNA | ecosystem: Engineered > Bioreactor > Anaerobic > Unclassified | place: Washington, USA... | reverse complement strand
TTAAAAACAAACTTCCCATTTTACTGTTAATTAAACAAACATATTTATTGTCGTAGAATCCTGTAATTACTTCATAGATAGGAAAATCATCTTTAATATAAGAGATTCGGTTTGAATAAAATTTACCAATATTCTGATTTACAATTTGTTGATTTCCATTTTCTTCAAAGAATAATAGATTGAGTTGTATTTGGAACTCTTTTGGGATCGTATCTTGAATCTTTTGATTTGAAATTTCATTCTTCCACAAATTATGAATCTTATTTTCCTGAGAAAAGACAGATAGAAACGAAAGCAGAATAAACAATTTAGTTTTCATCACTTTTCCTTTTGTTGAATGTTTAAAAGGGAAGAAATTTCTTCCCTTTGTTCAATATTTAAAATTCTTAATTAATGTATCTGTTGATCATGAATACAATAATAGAAACAGTGAAAAGATTGCTGCGATTTTAATTCTCTTAAATATAAGAACCTCCATATAAATTGTATGTAATATTCTTTTTATAAGATACATTACACACAATTAAAAAGCAAGAAAATTCTTATTTTAAGAAAAATTCTCATTTTAGGAATTTTTAATCAAATCTTGAATAGAATCTAATTCTAATTCAATCTTTTTATCATTTGAAAGAAGATCATCAAGTTTTTGTTCTAATGTTTTAAGTTTTCTTTCTTCTGAAAAAGATAATATTTCTAATTTGAGTTGAACATCAGACATCCAATCACGTACATTATAACCAGAAAAATTACATTCATCTAATAATTTTAATTCAACTGCCGATTGTTTAAAAACATTCAATTTAATTAACAATTGAATAAGAGATTCTTTAGTTGTTAATGAATGTAAATTATATCTTATACCGTCAAGATCTAAATTACAATTTATCAAAGGAAAAATTTCTTTTTATTTGTTAATTTAGATTTCTTTTCTTTGATTATGTTTTTCAAATCAAGAATTTTTGAATCATTTTGATTTTCTTTCATTTTATAATTTTTAGAATGAATTTTATCATTATATTCTGTAATTTCTTTTTAATCGGGTGAAGAAATTGGCAAAAGAACTAAATCCTGACTGTCCCACCCATAAACAAATTCATCTTCTAAACCTTCTTTAATGATTTTTATTATTTTCATAAAATTATCTTCTTTCAAAATAATTTATTGTATTTTGCCAAGGAATCATTAAAAATCCAGTTAATTCTTCAATTGAATCCAATTCTTTATTTGAATCTTTAGAAATCATTTTATAACCACACTCTTTATCTAATGATTTCATAACATTTTGAGAAAATTTTAATAAAAAATCATTAAATTCTGATTCTTCAAAAACAACCATTTTCTTCATCTTGAATTATCCTTTTGAATGTATTTACTTGGAACATGATTAGTTAACCAAACCCCATTTTCTGATAAATAAAAATTATAACCATCATTATACATTTGTTTAGCGAAAATTAAAAATATTAAAGGTTCTCCATGTCTTTTTCCAACTTCATAAGCAACAAAAATATCTTTTGATAAGTGAACATATTGTCGATTCATTTTCAAAATCCCTTTATCAATTATAGAATCATAATTATCAATCTTTGTTCCATGATAAAGGAATTTAGGCGGAATAATTGGTTTTAATTCTAATGGTTTATGTCTTAAGATTAAACTTATAAATTTACATTTTGAAATTAATTCTTTTTTCATGATTTTATAAATTTGTTAAGTTTACTAAACGTATTATTTCTACTGTTCTTATTTTCAATCAATTTAAATTCTCTTTCTTCTTTATATTCTTCAAGAATAATATAAGGAGTTATCAAACCCAACTGATTCTTATATTCAAATACCAAACCCGTCTTTCTTTCCCTCGAAATAGCATTTAAAGGAAATCTAATTGAACAACCCGTTTTCTCAAATTTACTTAAAACAGTCTTCATCTTTTCAACATTAATCATTATTGGATAATCAGAAGAAAATTCAAAAGGAATCTTAGTCTTAACATAATGATTCCCGTAAATATTACAAACCCTTAATTCATTCTTCTCAAATATAATTCTCTTATATTCATCAGTAAAAGGTAACAAACAATCAATAGCAGAATTTAAAATTTTAAGTTGATTTGTATTAAATTTTACTTCATTTCCTTCAGTAGGAATTACTTTCATTAAATCTGGATAAGTAGTGACATCCTGAATATTTGAAATCAATAACCAACCATTTCCAGTAAATTCAATTTTATTATCGTATAAATTTACTGAAACTAAACGTTCATCTTTTAAAATTGAAGATAATATTCTAATCGTATTTGTTGTCAATACAAAACTATATTCAATATTATTATTCTTTTTATAAAATAATTTAGTTCCATCTGTGGCTGCTATAATTTTATTGTTTGAATCAAATAATACATTTTTAAGAATCAAATTTTGTTTTTCTTCTTTTGAAACAAAATCAATAAAATCAGTTATATCTTCATTAAATATAGAAGAATTAATAATAGATTTTACTTCCTTGTCTTCTGTTCCCAAAAGAGGATAATCGTTTTTTACATCATTTAAAACGATTAAACTATTTTCAAAATTCAATGTTTTATTGAAAATAGAAACATCAACATAACCATTCAAATTTTTATTTGAAGTATTACACACAAAATAATCATCCAGATCAGTTGAATATAAAACACCATTTTCCATTTTTGGAGTTTTAAGAATTCTTATGTTTACTGAATTTAATTTTAGTTTAGATAAAACATCTTTAATTACTTTATTGTTCATTTATAAACCTTTCCTTTTTGATTATTTTTATTTAAATATAAAATTTATTCAATATAATTGTCAAATCTTTTTTAGAAAAATTGACATCCACCATCATATACTTTACATTTTTCTTGTTCTTCTTTTGATAATTTACAAAATTCAGAATATAAATCATAAAATTTATTTCCAATTCTTTTCTTTGGTTTATAATCCTTTTTTAAAGGATAAGGTCCACAGAAAGAATGAACTTCAAATAACACTCCTTTGTAAACATACATTGGAGAAGAACAAATTACACCATTAAATTTATTCATCTTTTTTAGTCTTTATCATATGATTAATTTCTATTTGTTGTGCAAGTTGATTATTTTTTTCTGAACCAAAATCATAACCAGCATCTTTTGCCATATCATTGTAAACACTCATTTCAACCCAATCTCTTTTCTTTCTTGAAAGAAACGTTTTTGGAGTTCTAATACATCATGTTTAAAAGTATTAATTTTCCTTTGTAATATATTCCAAATAGGAGTTTCGGGTTCAGATACCGGAACTATAACATCAAGTCTTCCTTTTCTTCCAAATCTATGACTCCTTCTTATTGCTTGATAAAATTCTTCAAATGAAAAATTATATCCAGAATATAAATGACAATCAGCTTCAGGAATATTCACACCCCATCCTAATACAGAAGGTTTACTAACCAATTTGTCAATATTTCCTTTTCTGAATGCATCAACTAATTCTATTCTTCTTTCTAAAGGAGTTGCTCCATTAACAACATAAGCTCCAAGTTCCTTTGCAAATAATTCTTCCTCTTTATTCCTTGAACACCAAACAATTGATCTTCTATTCTTTATTGCTTCAATTGCAAGTTTAAATCTTTCTTGAGTTTTATCAATTCTTAAATCACCAAATATCTTCCTTGCAAATTTCATATCAACAGAATCAGAAAGGAATTTATCACCTTGATAATATTGTCCAGTTGGATACGATTTCTGAATAATGTAATTAGGTTCTTCATCCAATTCAGCACCTTTCTCAAATCCTAAAGCAGAAGGTGATTGAATATAACAAGCCCAACTTTGTAAAAAATCATAAAATGCATCAACAGCATGAGATTTCATTCTCCATTCAGTTCCATCCTTCACAAAGAATTTTGAATAGAATTCTTTCAATGTCGATGAAATTCCCAAAAATACTGCATGTGAAGCGTATTCTGTTTGATCATTGGGTGATGGAGTAGCCGAACATGCAAGTCTAAATTTAATATTAGATGCTTTCTGAATAAGATAATCTGCAGTTGCACCATCTCCTGATTTCAATATACTTGATTCATCTAATACAAAACAACTAACATCTTTTAAATCAACATCTTTCATTGATTCAAAATTAAGAATAGCAATGTCGGTTTTCCATTTCTCATGTCTCAAATTTGACATTCTATAACCATATACTCTTTGACATTCTCTTTGAATATCTTCTAATACAGATAAAGGACAATATAATATTCCTTTACCTCCAACATGATTCACCACATCATGCAAAAACATCAATTCGCAAATAGTTTTTCCCAACCCGCAATCGGCGAAGATAGCATATTTTTCTCTTTCAAGAGCTTTATCAATAAGATAATGTTGATAATCAAATTCTTTCCATTGCTTTTTATGTTTTATTATTCGATCATCAACTGTTCCAAATACATATTGATACGATTTTAAATCAGTTATAATTTGATTTCCTTTTACTTTATATCTTGGCAGTCTTTTAGATTGAATAAATAAGTTGTAACCGTCAAGAGACTTAGTATCAATATCAATTATTATTTCGTCATTATTTGTAATCATTAATTCCTCAAAACAAAGTTATTTGTGATTCTTTATCTCTTTTAATCTTCAAAGCATTATTACAATTCATAATTCCGCATTCACAATATTCAGGTTTTAGTTCAGTCCCCTCAAAATTTCTATCTAAACTCAATGAAACATATCCTTCAGAACCAATTCCTGCAAATGGACTATATACTGTTTCTCCTTTGTTAGACCACAATCTAACACATCTTTCTATAAGATCAAGTTGTAAAGGACAAAGATGTCTTTCATCTTCTTCTTGTCTTGCCATTCGATAATTAAGAGTATTAGTTTCTTTTATATCAAACCAACAAGTTTGATACGGTAAATAGAAACCATCTTCGTTTGTCAACCATATAGGAGAAGCCCATTCAATCCAATCCTGATTCGAAACATCTATTCGTTCAATCGCACCATGATCATTTCTTCTTGTTTCATCAGTGCAAGGAATAGACGAATCATAACCTTTCTTGAAGATCAAGAGATAATCAGCAAGAGCAGGTCTTGATTTTAAAGAATCTTTAATGAATTGAGTAAATGTTAAACATTGGGTTTTAGTACGAATGGACTGCGCTTGAGGGTTCTTCCAAATAGTTACTTCACCGTAATATTTAAATCCAGAAGATTCAAATAACCGAATTATTTCACCACGCATATCCCAAATACCAACGTAACCATGATTCGCAATTGATCTTGAAGGATTTTGAACATGTACACAAACATTTCTTCCATCTTTAATTAATGGATATAAAGCATCAGTAAAAAATTTAAAATGCATTATAAACTCATCATCTGATTCTCTTGAATTTCCCATATCTGCTTTGAGATTCGAATATGTATAAAGAGAAGAAAAGGGTGGTGAAAATATTGATAAATCATATTGAACACCTTTCTTTGCTGCTTCATGCATGTAAAGAATACAATCTTGGTTGTAAATATTAAAACTACTCATTCTTTTTATCTTCCTATCTGTTTCTTTAAGATTCTATCAACTATGTTATCTATAAAATTTTCTTTGCTAATATATTGATTCGCGGTTTCTAATGTAGATTTTTCTATTTTCATTTCTTGATTCATATTATTAGTTATTAATTTAGAATCAATTTTATCCATTATTAAATTTGCAACTTTTTGACAAAATGATATATTTCTTTCAAATCCAAATTCATCATAATTTCTAAAAATTTCAGCATCATTCTTAATTAATTCAACTAATTCTTCAATTACTTCTTTTTTAATTTCTTTTTTGATGTCATTTTTGAAATCATCATAAATAGAATTTTTTTGTTCTTTTCTAACTATTTTAGCAAAAGATGTTGCTAAATCCGAACAAATTTTCGAATATAATTTTTTATAATTTACAAAAAAACATTATAATTTCTCCTTTGTATATTTTTTCAAAAATTCATTATTTTCTTTTATTTCTTTATTTAAAGAAGTTGAAATTAAATTTAATTTATCAATTATAGATTGTTTATACATTTCAATTATCTTATCGTTATTATCTTCAATGAATTTTGTTACTACTTCATTCATTATATCATCAGAAATTTCTTTTAGATTATAGATTGGTAATACTTTACAATTATCATTTAGTAAACTTGCACTAACACCTTCAACTTTCACGATATTTTTATGACCGTCCATTTCTTTTAATATACTTTTTAGATGTGCGGATTTAATCTCCATTTTGTTGTTCCTGTTCTTTGATGAGTTTAATCATTAATTCTTTTTCATCTTCAATTTTATTCAAATCAATTCCTAAAAATTCTGAAACTAAATTAATATAAGGTTTATATGTCATAAAGAAGAAATCTGAATCTTTTTGACAGATATAATACTTATTATTATCCAACCATTTTACAAATCTACTTAATAATTCACAATCAGAAGATTTATTTTTGAGTTTTTCATGTTCTGGAAAATCAGTCATTTATATTCTCTTTTATGAAATTAAAAAGTAAATCATGATCTATACTAAAATCAAAATAAAAGTAATTTTTAACCAACAAATCATTTCTTTTTTCTTTCAATAAATTTACAATTCAAACACTTATTCTTTCCATTTTCTTTTACAATTTTAACACTATTACACATTGGACAATAAAAATCAGATTCTTTTTGAATTAAAGGTTTAAAATCTTTTGAACTAATCATTTCAAAATCCTTTCTTTTACCTTTAAATATAAAATTTTCTGAATATAATTGTCAAGAATTTATTCATACATTCTAATTTTCTTTTCAATATTATCAAGTCTTGTATTTGTGAGTTTTATAAACTCATTCAATTTTTTAGCGGTTGGATTCCAAAATGTTTTCAAAACAAAACACAAACCTATAAGCAACAACAAATCAATTATTGACAAAATCAAACAAAACCAAATCATTCTTGAATCTCCTTCATTTCAAAAGTAACAATCTCATAATCCTTTTCGTTCAAATACATTGATTTGAGATTAGGTTTCCTCAACTATATTGTTTTTCCATTTGAGTTCATTTTATTAAAATTCTTAAAAAAATCATTTGTTGAATTTTTAAACCAATCACTTTAACCTTTCTTCAAAAATTCTTACTATTTTTTCAGGTTTAGTTGTATCATTTAATTTAAATCGTATTATTTCCATATCATATTTTCCATATCTTTGTTTAGATTCATTTGTTCCAGCTGATTCAGCCTTTTCTTTATCATCAAAAACACCTAAAACATAACTATGGTTTTCTCTTTCACCCCATCTATACATAGTAACAACAAATAATTCATTTTCCATCTTTATCACCAATCAAATCATCTATTTCTTTTTTAATTTCTTCCAAAAATTTATTTCTCTTTTCAAATTCATCTTCTATCACAAATTCAAGAACTGAATCTAATATCATTCCTGTAAATGCAAGATCTTCATCAGACATTTTAGATAAATCATTACCAGAATGAAGTTCATTTCCATCATCATCAGTTATTAAAAATTCGACACACTCACCATTATCTTTATCAAATTCTTCTTTATCAAATCGAATCATTATATTCAAAGATTTAGATGGTTTAATTTTTTTTTCTTCATTTTCTTCAAACATTTAAACAATATTCTCCTGTAATTGTATCGTAAATTCTATTTTGAATAGCTTTGTAAGATAAATTATTTTCATGTAAAGAATAACGAATATCAGTTCCAGCATCAAATAAAAAATTCTTTCCATTCTTTTGAATCAAAATAGAAGAATTTCTATTCTTTACTGAAAATGCGCTTCCAGTTCCCAAAAATAATAATTTCATACACTTAACCTCTTCAATACCTTTATTAAACAATCTCTAACTTTAAAATGTATATCTAAAGATTTATCTTTTGTATTTCCTGCATTTCCAGCAACATTCAAAATTTCAATCTTATTTACTCTTATCCAATCAATTATATCATTAATTATTTCATTTGTTATTTCTTTATTTAAATCAACATCAAAATAAGGTTTCTTATATTGATTGATTGCTTTTAAAGTACACAATTCACCCTTAGTATTAAAATCATAAGCAAATCTAATAGTTCCATCTGAATCTTTAACATTCGCAAATGTTCTTGGTACATAATAAGGTGAATTATGTTCTTTAACACTAAATAAAGATAAATTTGGTGTATATCCATCAAGTGTTAAATAACCTTTTGGAGCCCAACCTCCTGTTTCAATATCACAACAATATCCTGCATCTAATCCACCTTGATCTGCACCTCTTTGACCTCCAGAAACTATTTTCTTAATCATTTTAATTCCAAAAATCCAGTTTTAATATCATTAATAAAATTATAAATTGGTTTATAAATCCAAAATGTTAAAATTGGAATAATAGGAATCATCCAAAAATAAAAATGTTTTTTACTTTTGAAAAATGTACTTGAACTAATACTCAAAATCACAAAACACATCAAAACTTGATAAAAATAAACTAAAACTAACCATAAAAGTATTGACATAATAAAACTTTCTATTTTAATTTTTTAAACGATTTAATAAAATGTTTACATAAAATAAAAATAAAATAAACAATAGGATAAAATGGAATCAAACATAACAAAAATTCTTTTTTAGTTTCAAAATTATCAAACATTAAATTAAGTAAAACACATACAAACTGACAAAAATATAATATAACAGGTAAACCGATAAGGTATTCCATATTTTACACCTTTTCACAAATTTCTATAAATTTACTTAAAAGATACCACTGATAATCTTCACCATTCTTTACTATTTTTAAAGGTTCTTTTAAATTCAAATCTTTCACATCAGAAGCAAAATTATTAAGAATTGAATCATTAACATCTTTAACTTCTTTGTGATTTATAATATCATCAATATACTTTAGAAAATTATATGAATCCATCGAAATTTTGAAAGAATAATCTTTGATATTATTAGTTTCAGGATTTACTAATAATAACTTAAAATAAGCATAAAATCCTTTAAATGATTCTCTTGGAGCTGTTGTTACATTTTCTAATTTTAATACAATGAATGGTGACATATTTTCCTTTCATTTAAGGTAACCAATATCCATAAGACCAATATCCAACTATCTCATTACATTTTGAACACTTAATTTGTTTTTCAACAAGTAATCCATCTATTTTATCAACAATTTCTTCATTCAATGAAGATGATTCGCAATAAATACATCTTTTAGGTTTATAATCATCAAAGAAATATCTTTTAAAGAAAAACATTTCTTTGATGTTAAATATTATTTGTTTAAAACTCATAAATATTATTTTCTTTTGGTTTTTCTTCTTTAAATCCTTCCCAATTTCCCGACCAATCTTTTAAAGCAAATAATAGTTTATTAAAATAAAAATCTCTTTCTTCGTTTGATTCAAAACTATTACTAAAAATGTATAAATCCTTTTCTTTTTATTTCCATATAAATATATTGATTCATTATTTAAATCTGGATATCCAGTAGATCTTATTTTAAAATTATTTAATGAAAGAAACAAATTTGATTTTACTGTTTCTTTATTTCAAATCTTTCATCCATTTCAAGGACTTGTCCAACAAGAGCTTTTCAAATTTTTCTAATCTGATCTTTAACTTCATCTTTTTTTAACCTTTCTCTTTTTTGTCTTCTTAATTTTTTCTGTAATTAATTTAAAAATATGGGTTTTTAAATATGAATAAGATTCTTCACTGTTTGAATCCAAATTAACACCAATATTTCTCAAAATAAAATTTCCACAGTGATCTATTTCATGAAATAAATTAAATTGATTATTCTGATCACAAACCCAACAGACAATTAATCCACCGGATAAATTAATAGCACAACCACCAAATTTATCATTTATATTATCTTTTAAAAAATTCTCATCCATATCAAATTTTTTAACTAAATAATTTATACATTCTTCATCTTTCCCTGTAACAAAAACTATATCATGATTGTATATTTCTATTGGAATTACATATGAGTTCATCTTTAATCTCTCCTTGTAACCTAAAATTTTTATATAATACTCATCTAAAAAGAGATTAAATAGTAATCTCAATTTCCCCATGCTCTCTTGATACTTTGTAAAACTTATTAATTTTAAATGATTTAATTTCGTCTAAATTAGGTTCCTCAAAACGATTCTTCATCGATGAAATTACTTTTTCCCAATAATTTAAATCTAAAGATTCATTCTTTGGAGTTTCTAATCTATATTGAAGATTATTCTGATTTTCAGTAAACCAAACATACCTAATATCACAATCATATTTTCTTAATTTATCAACTGTATTTTTTCTGGTTCTTTTTATAATATGAGTTGAATCAATAATTACATCAAAACCTTTTTGTAATGAAAGGTCAAGAGTATAATCAGCAATTGTGGTTTCTAATTTAGTATATTT
>Ga0123334_1006783_pt1 | contig 10476 bp, 20 predicted proteins | sample BiotimSIPDNA_FD_89706 | JGI IMG/M metagenome (GOLD analysis project Ga0123334, IMG submission 89706) | Anaerobic biogas reactor microbial communites from Washington, USA - Biogas_R1 time_0 SIP DNA | ecosystem: Engineered > Bioreactor > Anaerobic > Unclassified | place: Washington, USA... | reverse complement strand
GATTCATCTGTTATTGTTAATTTAAATTTTCTTCCTTTATAATCAGGATAAACTGATTTCATCAATTTTACCAATAAAGGATGACTTTTTGCTGTTATTTTTTCTGTTTTTTTCATTTTACCACCTTGCAAATGAACGCATTTCCGTACATTTTGTTAAATCTGCATTTACTATAAGATGATCAATAAAAGTAATATCGAATAATTTAGCTGCATCTTTTAATGATTCAGTAACTTCCCAATCGCTTTCAGAAGGAATTAATGATCCACTTGGATGATTATGAACAATGAAAAAACTCGCACAATTACTTAAAAGAAGAATTTTAAATAATGTTTGTGGATAGATTGCACACCGATTTACTGATCCATTTTGAATATGGATCACTGATGGTTTATTTTGAGTATCCACACCAATCATTATTATTCTTTCGATTGCCGAATCTTCAAGAATTGGTCTTACAATATTCAATATTTGATTTTTTGTGGTAATTTGTTCACCCGAAGATATGTATTTTACTGAATTCTCTTTTACCATTTTAAGAGAAACTACTTTGATTGTTTCATAATCTTTTGTTTTTCGCATTTTTAAATTTTCCTTTCTTTAGATAATATAAATGTAAAAAGTGTTTAAAGCAAGAAAATAAAAAAAAAAGATTTATATTGACAAAGAGTTGTTTATTAATTATATTGATTATATCAAAAAGGGAGGTAAAAATGAAAACAGAAGAAAAAAATGTGGGCTATCGAACAAAATTTGATGCAGGCAGAGGAATTTTTGGACAGCGCTAAATCAGTGGCGTATGATATAAAAGCGTATGGTATTGTAGACAAAATACAAGCTTGCATAAATTTAGCATATGCACAAAGAGCCGAGCTCCAAACAAAAAGGGAGCAATTAGCAGATGCCAACTTATTGAATAGGTTGCAAAACAATCAAAAGGGAGTTAAAAATGGGTTATAATTCAAATGATAAAAATGAAAAAAGAAAAATCTAATTTAATTATAAAGAGTGTGATAATAAAAGAAAAGAATTATTAAAATGAAAGAAAAAATATACAAAAAGGAAATTTCAAGTTATACCGTAATTGATGATGTAATTGAAAAAATTATTGATTATGGAAAACAAAATCTTTGTTATTCAATTATAAAATGAGTTTGATTTAAAAGAGTAGATTTACTACTCTTTTTATGTTTTAATCAACTCACATAATCCATTTACTGCATAAGCCTTTGGAATTTGATATTTAAATTTACAATGGTATTTTGCAGTATTTAATGCATCTGCTTCATTTAAACAATATGCATCAAGGAAATTATATGTAAGTTTATTATAAACTGAAACATATTTTTCTTTTCCTGTTTTAGTATTAATTACTACAGGAATATAACCTTGAATTATTTTCCTTTGCTCTTCTTTTACCTTTTCTTCATCAATCATTTTAAAATCCTTTCTATATCATCTCAAAACGATAACGTCCACCTTTTAAAATTACCTGAAAAGAATATTCTTTTTCTGGTTTTTTCTTATTTTTTAAAATCCATGTATTTTTATTTTTTGATTCTAAATAAATATCTTCCGAATAAAAATAAGAATTTATTAATTTTGTTATTCCTTCAATGTTTGAAGATGAAGCCAATAATTTACTCATTTTTAGAATCCTTTCTTTAATTTTTTCTTAAATCTTTTTCTCTTAATCCGTATTCTCTTTTTCCTGATTTAACGCAATATTTATTCCATCCATTTTCAGTATTATATCTATCAGTAATGATGCATTTTTCTGGTGTTTTATATGTAAATATATCAAAACACTCTTCTCCAATTTCAAATAAAAATGGAGTATTCTTCCCTGAATTTTGCTTTAAATCTTTGATCATTTTATTATTTAATGATCTTCTTTCGTATTCAGATAAAGGCTTTGTTTGAATTAAATCAATAATATTCATTTTTAAATTCTCCTTTTACTATAATATATCATTTGGTAACCTAAAAATCAAATAAATTTTTATTTAAATGCTTAAATAAAAAATATTTTAGAAAGTTCTTGCTTTTTAGTTTACAATCACTTATATTATTGTAAGAAAGGAAAAATTAAAATGAATATCAAATATTTCTCAGTAAATGATCTCTGTTTTGTTGAAAGAGAAATAAATTTAAATGAAATCATTTATTTTGGGGTGCTTAAAAATTCAGATGGTGAAGTAGGATTTTTAAAATTAAAATCTAATGAAACAATATCCTGTATTGCTTCTGAATATATCTCAGAAATGGAACAAAAATTGCAATATATTGAAAATCATCAAATAATTAAATCAAATCAAGTAATTTCAATTTTCTTTTTAAAAACGAAAAAAAGTATTGACAAAGAATGAATAGCGTTGTATATTAAGATTAATGAAAGGTGCTGATAAAATGAACGAAAAAATCAAAAATGTTTCTGAATTGTTGCTGAAGTACAAAGATGAATTGGAAAAAATCGAAAAATTAGCAAAAATGATCGAAGAACAACAAATTCAAGTATTAAAAGAAAGAAATTTATATTGTGAAGCTAATCTTTCTAATAAAAAGGTAAAAATTGTTTCAGGAAGAAAATACACCAAAATTGATGTTGGCAATTCTGGATTTATAATGATCGAAAATTCTTCTCAAAACATATTTGGTATTAAAGCATACGGAGTGGTTCATAAAGGTCATTCTTACGGAAATCTTGATACTATTAACAATTATTTCTGGGGAAATTATCATCCAATAAAAAAATAATAAAAATCAGTGAAGAAAAGTATTGACAAAGGTTGAAAATTAAAGTATATTAGTAGAGAAGACATTAGAAAATCTCAAAACAAAAACAAAATAAACAATCTTAAAAGGAGGCCTTATGGCAACAGCAACAGAGAAAAACACAGTCGGATACCAGATTAAGACTGGTAGAACATTCCGTGATCGAGCAGCGGCGGGAAGAGCCCTTGTTTGGGGAAAAGGCGTAATTTCCGAAGAAGATATCAAAAAAATCAAAAATCCAGCGGAATTACTTATCAAATACAAAGATGAATTGGAAAAAATCGAAAAATCCAGCGGCATCGGAATATCTCATCTTCACGGAATGATCAAGCATGACCTTACTGATATCAAATATCGTCAGGTAGACCCAAAATCCGGATTACTTCTTTCTGTTATCGAAAAACAGAAAATAAAAGAAGCTGCGAAAAAAGCGAAAACAGCTCCGGAATCTAAGAAAGTAACAGAAAAGAAAACGAAAAAAGGAAAAGAAAAGAGCGCCGAAAAAAACTCAAAGGGGGCGGCCCCCAAATCCGAAGAGAATCACAATCAAGAAGCCGAAGTAAAAGCAATAGCGGCGGAAATATCGGCAGATCTGGACGTGAAACCTTCAAAAGCAGAGGAAGCAGTGAGAAAGGTGATGAAACGCCGGAAATAATCGGCATTTCCTTTGAAGATCTGATTTCAAATATGCCGGAAGAAATATTGGCAGAAATGAAATCCGAAGGTCTTATAGAAATGTCAATGGTATAGGCAAAAATTAAAAATTCAAGAAAAACAAAAACCTCCAAAAGAAATTTTGAGGGTTTTTGTTTTTTCTTTTTGATTATTTCTTTCCGTAATTTATATTTAAATAAAACATTTAATCGAAAGGATTTATATGTCAAAAATTAAAAGCAAAGATGAAATAATTAAAAAGGTAATTAATTATTCAAAAGACTTAAACACTGATAGAATTTTGCTTCAAATTGAAAAACATAATGAAAATGTTATGAATGATAAAATTACTTTTTATTGGAAAGGTAGAAAAACAAACTAAATTATATATTGGCATTCCAACTTTCTTGATTTATTTTATTATTAATTAAATCTTTTATCTTTTTCAATGGAGTTTCAATGTCAAATGTTATTCAATTCCCTGCATTAAAAAGCATTTCTGTTGATTCGGAAGATTCTAAAAACAATCTTGAAGTTGGAAGAATTCTTAAAACAGAAGGTTATAATAATCCATCTTATGTTATCATAAAAAATCTTGGAATCAATCAAAAATTTTCATATTATGGATCAAAGTATAAAACTATTCATTTGGAAGAAAAAACATTTTGTTTTAAAGATGCTTATACTTTGCGTTATTTGAAAGATAAAGTATCAGGAATTCAAACATATATTACTGATCAAATTCTTTCTATTGATGAAACAATAGAAATTTATGCGGAAGCATTAGTAAAAAGAAATATTGAAAAAAGACAAAAAGAACAAGCAGAGAAAGAACGATTAGAATTGATTGAAAAAGGAAAAGAATTATTCAAAAAATATATTCCCGAATCTGCAAAGGCATTAATCATTGCAGCCAGTGAAGTGGATGATTCTGATTTGATGACTGATTATTTCAATATTAAAACAGTAGAAACTGTCATTTTAGGATATTCAGAACACACAAAGGATATCTTTTCCGAAATGCGGAAATATGCTGGAAAGATACCAGAAACTGAATTTTTGAAAGAAGATAAAAAAGAATATGAACATAGGGAAAAATATTCAATGGGAAAAGGATATTATCTGAAGGGAAGAAAAACAACAGGTTGGTCAATATATAAAGAAAAGAAATATAGTGGTTGGAATGATTCTTTTTATATTTCAATTGCAAAAAGATGCGTATTTGAATAAGATTTTTCTTGCTTTTTAAACTAAGTGGTATAAATCATTACCAAAAGAATTTATTGGCAAAATTAGTTGTATTAGTGACGGAATTATCTTTTCTCAACAGGAATGGGCGGAAAAATATCTTAAAGCAAATTATATGAAAGGTGAAGTAAAATTTATAGAGAATGCAACAAGAAATGATATTGATTATTTCTTCACAGGAAATAGACCAAAATGTGGAAATGTTGCTATTTGTGAAAATCAATTTGGACCTGAAAATAAATTTTGTTGCAAACATGATGATTGTCAATTCAAAATTAAAGGATAGGAGTTTATTAATGGTAAATTTACAAGAAAAACATAATAAGATAGATAAGATTTTCCTTGCTTTTATTAAACTCATTTATTATATTAAAAGAAAAAAAGAAGGTTTGAAAATATGAAATACATTATTATATTTTTATTTGGATTCATATTTGCTAAATGTGATATGGAAAAGAAAATAATTCCAATTTGTAAAACTTGTTATAATATTGTAATCAATTGGAATGAAATTTCTAAAATGCCAATAAAGTAATTTTATTGGAAGAATGCATTCTTCAAAAATTTAAGGAAAAATAAAAAATGATGTATTCTCGATATGCTAAAAATCATAATCAAGATTGGATTTATTGGAATCGTTTAAAATTAATTGAAAAAAGAAATTTAAATATTTACTCTTCTGCAAAGATGTATTCATATTATATGAATGCTTATTTAGGAATTTTACTTATTTAATTTTGAATATTAATATTTTTAAACAGGAAATTATTTCCTGTTTATTTTTTTAGTTTATAAATTGACAAATAAGAATTTAAATGTAAAAAGAAATCCACAAATTTTTTTGATATCCCGATTTAATGTTCTTATATAATATAAGTGTTTTAAAAAGAAAAATCAAGCAATTTCTTCAATTGTTACTGGATTTAATTTTTTAATTATTAATTCATTTTTATTCTTTTTAAAACAGATTTGTTTACTACCGAATAATATATTATCTGGATGAATATCATATACATTCAACGTGAATCCATCTTTATTTAATGCTTGTATCCAATCAATCGAAAACCAGTTATAATATTGATTTAAATCTTTAAATCCACAAATATAATCATATTGATAATTCCACTCAGGTATATCTCTATATAATGAAGGATGGAAACCATCTTGATGACTAAGATTTAAATCATACCTTAATTCCCACGATTTATATGGACCATTATTGTCTTTATCTTCTATTCGATAAATTAACATAAAAAATTCTCCAAAAACGTTTCTAATAAAATAAATGATAAAGTGTATAAAATCAAGAAAAAAGATTGATTTTAAAAATATTTTATTTTTTTCTTGCTTTTCACACTTGCACACTTTATTTTAATAATAGATCATTAATAAATCATTCATCTTTTAAAACAGGAGAAAAGAAAATGAATGCAGTAGTCCAAGTAATTTGCTATTCAAAGAAAGATTTCCCTGCAATCGGGGAAAATTTTATATTTGATGGAAAAGGATATCCAGTGCAGGCAGTTGAAGAAGCATTAACAATAAACAAATACCGAAACAATAAAAGATTATCAATTCATTTCGTAAACGTTTTAATTTAATTGAAAGGTAGAACAATTACTGAAGCATTTAATAAAAATTATGGAAGTGGAGCAATCAGAGCTCTTGATTATTACGAAGAAATTTACAATTAATTCTTAAATATTTACAAAGCAGATTCAAATTATCTGCTTTTCTTTTATCAAGTTATTCCTATTTGTAAAGTAAAAATCAGTTAAAAAAGAAAAGAGATTCTATAAAAGCAATCTCTTTTCTTCTTTGAGGAAAGAATAATCTTTTATGAAATTATTTTTTCCCAAATTGCTGAAATTATGTTTCCCAAATCATGAATACACAATTCCAATTCTTCTTCTAATTCTTCTGATGTTTCCGAATTAGAAAGTAAATTTTCGAAATCATGAGCATAATCGAATTCGGAAGAGAAAAATTCATCAAGTATTAAATTTCCATTGATGAAAATTTTCATAGAATTGGAAATTATATTAACATTACAAATATAAACACTTCGTTTAATGATAACAGTATCATTAACCATTATAATAGTATCTTTTTTCGAATCAAACGAATTCTTTAAAATTTTAATAATTTCAGAATTTCTCTTTGATTTATTCATCTTTCATCCTCCTGAAAAATTGTTTAAGAATTATCGTATCATTAATATAATAAATTCTATCTCAAAAAACAACAAAAATCAATAAAATTTTTAATGTTTCTTCAATTAAAATATACAATCAAATATCATACCAAAAACACCACCACTGGTCTGGAAATTCAACAACCAGTTTGGCACACTTTTTGAATGTTACAAATAAATTAAAAATAATTTACTTTTTATTTGCTTTTCATTCATTCCGAAATATATTTTTATTAATGTAATTAATAAATTTCTATTTTACAATTTTCAGGAGTAACTCAAATGTCTAAAATCAAATTCTCAGAATTCCAAAACAATATTTTTGATTTCGGTAAAAATGAAATCGGGCATGGAATGATCAATGCAGTAGCGGGCTCAGGGAAAACATTTACCTTGATTGAATTGATGAAAATTGTACAAGGCAAATCATTCTTTGGAGCATTCAACAAATCAATTGCAGAAGAATTAGGAAAGAAATGTCCTTCTAACGTTGATGTATCAACATTGCATTCATTAGGACTAAAAATCATTGTCAAAAATCATGGAAAGATAAAAATAAACAACAATAAAATTGATTGGATAATGAACGATATTGCTGCATTGTCCATCATGAAATCAATGAAAGCAGAAGAAAAAGCAGAAGTATACAAAAAACGTAATTTAGTAAAAAAGATGTGTTCTTTAATAAAAGGTACTTTAACAGATTATAACAATATTGAGAAAATTTTCGAAATCGTTAATTTCTATGGAATTGATAATTTTGATACATCTATCATGCCGTTAATATCCAGAGTATTTGACAAAATTCTTGATCAAAAAAATATTGTCGATTTTGACGATATGATTTATTTTCCGGTTGCTTTTAAAATGAAAGGATTTACTTACGATAATGTTTTTGTTGATGAATGTCAAGATTTAAATCTCTGCCAAATCGAATTAATATTATCAATTGTCAAACGTCCAAATGGAAGAATTTTTGCTGTGGGTGATCCAAAACAAAGTATATATGGATTTAGAGGAGCAGACGCTTCTGCAATGTCAAGATTAAAAGAAGTATTAAACGCAACAGAATTACCATTGTCTGTTTGTTATAGATGTCCGAAATCTCATATTGAATTGGCACAAGAAATTGTTCCTCATATCTTACCAAAAGATAATGCAATTGATGGAACAATAATCAATCTTAATGAAAAAAATTTCGAAGATGAAATTTTAAAAGATGTTTCTTTTTCCCCTTTAGTAATTTGTAGAATCAATGCTCCTCTTGTTGGATATGCTCTTAAATTGATATCAAAAGGCATTAAAGCAATTGTCAAAGGAAGAGATATCGGAAGCAATCTTATAACGATTATAAAGAATCTAAAAGCAGATTCAATAAATGATTTATATTCCAAAATTTCTGAATGGGAAAATGAAGAAATCTCAAAATTACAAAGAAGAAATTCTCCAGTGTCAACACAAGATACCGTAAATGACAAAGCAGAAACAATTCGAATTATTGCTGATTCCTGTAAATCGATTGATCAATTAATAGAAACAATTGAAAATCTTTTCACAGATGATAATACAACAGGAGTAACATTTTCAACAATTCACAAAGCAAAAGGATTGGAAAATGATAATGTTTATATAATTAAACATGCTTTACTTCCTCTAAAAAGAAAAAATCAGCAAAAATGGGAATTTGAACAAGAATTGAATTTGCAATATGTTGCATATACCAGATCAAAAAATAAATTAGTATTAATCAATTAATAAATCAACAAAAGGGAAATCTAAAAATTTCCCTTTTTCTTTTCTCTAAATTTATCATTTATCAATCAATTAACATCTAATAGTTTTCTCAGTTGTCAATTTAATTTGTCTACTTGATTTATTTAAGTTATTATTTGTCAATTAACAAAATAAAAGAAAAAGGAATCCTATACAAGCAATTCCTTTTCCTCTTTTCAGGAGTATTTTAGATTAAAGATTCAATGTATTATTTTAAAATTTTTTTAAGAATAAAAAATTTTATTTTTTCCGGGCTTGTGTTTTTCCCTGTTACTTTAAAATCCTTTGTTCCTCTCTTATTCGGAGAGGATAAGGAGATTCGTACAACTGGTACAAAAGATTTATCATTATAATTATCAATTTCGTCATAAGTAAGAATAAAATCTATTCTTACTTTATCAACTACTATACTTGTAGAGATAAATCCATCGAATTCTAATACAGAATCGACGAATAATTTAGAATCTGAAAAATACTTACTCGTTTTTTCTCCCCACTCTTTTTCTCTTTTTTTAAACTCTTCTATATTCATTTTCTTCTCCTTTGATATTAAAATATATAATCAATCCATAAAAAGCAAACAAAAAATAATAAAACAGTGATTTATTTATTAATATCTCTAATTCTCATTATAATTAATCGGATTGAATCATTATATTGATATCTTTGTTTTGATGATATGCTTTTGCGTTTCATTGAAATTAATTTTTGCATTGTTTTAATCCATACTTCTTTCATTTTAATTACTCCCGAAAACGTTTTAGATTGTTTCTAATACTATAAATGTATATTAAAAGCAATTAGTATGCAAGAAAAATCCACACTAGTTTTGTCAAGCAAATTTGCTATTCAAAAAGTATGCCAACTAATGTGTTTTAAAATAGAACAGTTGGGTTTATGGGACTGTTTGGCATGGAATTTGATAGTAATATAAGGTATGAAAAATTGGAAATTATATCATAAACAATTCTTTTTTCAGGAGATTATGAATTCAGGATTTTTTAAAATTTCCTGTCGTTTTCTTTGTCAATTATATATTCATTACCAATCAAATATTAAAAGTAAATTAGGGGTTCTTAATCGTCTTATCATAGTGTAAATAAAATCATTCTACCTAACATTCAATATAATCCATTTACTTTTAAGTGTAATAATTTACTTTTAAGTTTAAGTGATCTAACCCAGCACTTTATTCTGTCAATTGACAAACCATAACCCAAACCCACTCTCAACTGTCAATTTCCTTTATGTATCTTTACATTTTTACTTGACAACTTCAACATTCTATTTTTCTTTTATCAATTTACACGTTTAAATATCAAAAAATGACAAAATAGAAATAGACAATGGATATAGGCATTTTGTGAAAATCTCTCCTAAGTAAAACAAAAATGTTTCTTTGATTTTATTGGGGATTTCTTTACAAACTCAAAAAATTAACAAAACATAATAGAATCAATACTTTTGAGAAATATTATTAGAAAAGTAGATTTATTTAATTGACAACTATTAATATTGTTGTTTTTCAGTTGTCAATTAACGGATAAAAGTATAGATTATGTCAATTTTCTTGATTTTTTGGAGAACGCTGAAATATGTCAATTCATTGGCATTTTTTAATATTTCTCCTAATGCAACAAAAGATGGAAATGTTGATTTTTGATACATTTTGGAGAACGATTGATTAGAAGGAAAGTAGAAAGATTAGATTGATAAAGGATAAATTTTTGACAAAAGAAAAGGGATTCTAAACAAGCAATCCCTTTCTTTTCAGGAATTATTTAAGAAATGTAAATGATTCTTTATTTGTTACATTTATATTATGGTATTTG
>Ga0123334_1006782_pt1 | contig 10476 bp, 7 predicted proteins | sample BiotimSIPDNA_FD_89706 | JGI IMG/M metagenome (GOLD analysis project Ga0123334, IMG submission 89706) | Anaerobic biogas reactor microbial communites from Washington, USA - Biogas_R1 time_0 SIP DNA | ecosystem: Engineered > Bioreactor > Anaerobic > Unclassified | place: Washington, USA | collected... | reverse complement strand
GTAAAAATCGATCCAAAGTCAATAGGTGTAGGGCAGTACCAGCATGATGTAAACCAGCAGTCACTCAAGGAGGGGCTTGATGATGTGGTGATAAGCTGTGTTAACAGGGTTGGTGTTGAGGTGAATACAGCAAGCGAGCAGCTTCTTGCATATGTATCAGGACTTGGGCCACAGCTTGCCAAAAATATTATAAAATACAGGAATGAAAACGGGGCGCTTTCAAGCCGTGAGGCGCTGAAAAATATACCAAGATTAGGGCCAAAGGCATTTGAACAGGCAGCGGGTTTCTTAAGGATAAGGGGCGCCGCTAACCCCCTTGATTCAAGCGCGGTGCACCCGGAGACATACCATATTGTTGAAAAGATGGCTGTTGACATGGACTGCTCTATTAATGAACTCATGGGTAAGGAGGATATAAGAAAGAGGATAGACCTTGCCAGGTATGTTACCGATACCATCGGTATGCCGACACTCACGGATATCATGGACGAGCTTAAAAAACCTGGCCGTGATCCCAGAAAACAGTTTGAGCAGTTCAAGTTTACAGACGGCGTTGAAAAGATAGAGGATGTAAAACCCGGCATGAGGCTCCCCGGGGTCATCACTAATGTAACCGCCTTTGGCGCATTTGTTGATATAGGTGTTCACCAGGATGGTCTTGTCCATGTGAGTCACCTTGCTGACCATTTTGTAAAGGACCCTCATAGCGTTGCAAAGGTAAACCAGAAGGTAAAGGTGACTGTGCTGGAGGTTGATCTTGCGCGTAACAGGATATCCCTTTCCATGAAGGAAAACCCGGAGCCTGCGGCTGAGTCTGCTCCAGCGCCAAAAAGAACAGCGCCAAACGTGAATTTCAGAAGACCCCCTGAAAAGAGAAAGCCAGAGCCATTTAATAACCCATTCAGAAAACTGCTTTAATATAAAGTCTTATCCTGATAAATAAAAACATCAGGATAAGACAACGCTGTAAAAAGGTGAGTTATCACGCAAAACCGCAAAGAACACCAAGAAAAACAGTTTTAATTTAAGTAGTGTCCATCCAGAAAGAGGCAAATTCTGGAAGGGGCTTTCAGCTGTCAGCTAACTCTCTGATTTGAAAGTTTTTTGCTGAAAGCTGAACGCTGATGGCTGACCGCTTGAATACAAAAAAAAAGTTTTTGGATGGACACTAAGTAGTTACCTTTGTGTCTTTGTGTGAGATTAAGCTTTTTTAAGAAACCATCAGGGTCAGCCTTTTTCTTCATATTTGAATATTCTAAATTTATATGGTATTAACCTCTAAATATTCTTATGAAAATTGATTTTAAGGCCGATTAGATATTATAATTTTTCAGATTGTATTCCGTATTTTAACAAAGTTAAACTCTGCCATGGTATTTAAAGGGCAGAATATTTAGCTTTTACAGCATATCCTGATTTATTTAGCACTTAAGTCAGGCAGTAGGGAGGAATTATCATGAAAAAAATTGCATGCAGCCCTCTTGCGGCCTTATTAATTCTGATCCTGGTTCTTCTTATTTCACCCATCTTATCAGCGACATCAGAGCAGGTCATCCCAAAAGAAGAGAGCAGTCAGCCCCAGTCAGATGAGGATGAAGAGGAGTTCACCCGCCTTATACAGTTTATTGACAAATATACTGAGATAGCTACTAAAACCAAGCTCAACGTGGATTTTGTGCCGGGCATGGTAACAGTCTTGAGAGGTGAAGACCTGAAGGTGCGCGGCATCCATAATGTATGGGAGGCAATGAGCTTTGTCCCCGGCATGGATATCAGCATAAACAATATGGGTTTGAGAGATGTCCTTGTAAGGGGCATAGGAAATACCATTTCATCGGGCAACCTGAAGATCCAGCTCAATGGCATATCCATGAATTCAGCCCTGTGGGGCAAGGCATACCCTGCGCTTGATATACCCGTGGAGCAGATCGACAGGATCGAGATAATCAGGGGGCCTGGATCTGCTGTTCACGGTGAATTTGCAAGCACCGGCGTTGTCAACATCATTACACTCAATAAAGGCCGACAGGTGACCGGCGGGGTTGGCCGTTATGACTCATATCACGGGAGCGCATTATATTCATATTCCAATGAGGCACGCGCAATAGACTTCAGCCTTAATCTTGCTGCCTTTGATACAGATGGCGCAGATGTTATCTCAGGTACTGATCAATTGTATGGAATGGGCATGGGGGATATCTCCAATGCACCGGGGCCTGTTAATGAAGTAAGGGATGTGAGCAATGCGATTATGGGGTTTTCCTTTAAGGGCCTGAATCTTACCGGATATTATCTGAATGAGGGCCAGGGGGATTATTACGGGTTTCTGGGATCTCTACCACCTCCTCACAGCAGCACTGCCTTCAGGTTCAAGAACTATGGAGGACAGATAAAACAGGAAATTTATATGATAGAAAATCTCCTGTTTGAGTATAACCTGGGGTTTTTCCACCATAGATTCAGCTCAGCCCTTACATTTCAGCAGCCTCCAGGTTTTATCGGCATCTATACAGAGGGGATGGCGGCAGCCCCATTTTATATGGAAGATAGAATTGATGCAGGGGTTGATTTCACCTATGCAGGTTGGAAGAAGCATACTGTAAAATTTGGCGCAGCCTTTGCAAATACTGAAATAGACAGCGCCTGGCATGATACAAATTACATACCCTCAACAGGCGCGCCAATCAGCCCTGTTTCAAGATTCACAGGCACTGAAAACTGGATCGAGGAGGGGATGGACAGGACCCTCATCAATATTACCCTTCAGGATGAATATAAGATTAATGATATGGTTTCCATCACTGGCGGGCTCAGGTATGATCATTATGATGATGTGGGTTCAGAACTCTCTCCAAGAATCGCAGCGGTCTGGAGGGTAACACAAAACCATATTATAAAGACCCAGTATGCAAGGGCATTTTGCCCCCCGACCTTTAACCAGCTCTATTCAAAGAATAACCCATATCTGGTGGGTAATCCCGCAATTGATCCGGAAACGATCGATACTATGGAACTTAGCTACCTCTATCGTGATGAACTTACGATGGGGAGATTAACCTATTTTTATTCGGAGCTTGATAAACTGATTAGCGCAGGCGGGGGCACATATTCAAATACCGGCTCGACTAAAATTTCAGGGGCTGAACTGGAGGTTGAGTATAAATTTCTTGAAAGATTCAAGCTTGACAGCAATATCTCCTATTCACATTCAAATAACAGTATCACAGGGGGCTCTATCCCTGAGGTGGCTGAATGGCTTGGGGATCTGGGCGTCATATTTGAACCCGGCAGGGACATGGCCTTTAACCTTCAATACAGCTATGTTGGCAAACGAAACAGGGCAGTAACTGATACAAGGGCAAAATTAAAGGGGTATCACACTGTTGACGCTACTGTAAGCCTGTACAACCTTTTAACACCGGGATTGACCTTAAGGTGCGGGATGAAAAATATCCTTAATGAAGATGTGTATTATGCAGCCCCGGAATATCTGTACTTTAATGACTATCCAAGACCGGGAAGAGAGTGGTGGACAAAGATAACATATGAATTCTAATTGCTGTTATATTCATGAAGATACTTTTTAACATAAAGAATGCCAGATATCTGGCCTGGAATTTCCTCCTTATCAGCCTTGCCCTGATAGTTATTACGGGCGAAAGGGCATATTCAGTAGAGAGGGATGAATTAGGGGTGAGGGCAGGCATTGACCTTTTCCCAAGCCTGATAGCTGCTGACCTTGACATTGTAAAAAAGAGAGGCAGTGACGGAACTATTACCCTGCTTCTTGTTTATACTGACAAAAGGTCTCAGGCCATTTCCATGTCGCAGAGACTGGGCGAACTTAAAACAATCTGCAATATACCAGTCCGTGTTGAGATATCGAATGACCTTACTATGAGGGCATATGCGGATAATCCTCCTGCCGGCATCTTTTTAATGCAGCCCCTTGATGAAAAACTGCTTGAGATAATCAGATTTTCAGTAAACAAGGGAGTTATTCTCTTTTCACCTTTTCAGGGGGATGTTGAAAAGGGTGTTCTGGGAGGGCTGCACATAAGTGACAGGGTTCTGCCCTATATTAATAAATCAACCATGAAGTCGGCAGGAATAAACATAAAAGAATTCTATATGAGGGTATCGGTTATCTATGGGCAATAAGTTTTCTGAATATGCGTCCTCCCTGAAGGGCCGGATCACACTTATGTTTGTGGTGCTGGCATTTGTGATTGAGATATCCATTGCACTTTACTGGCTCTATTTTATGATGCCTCATATAGAGAGTGATATAGAGTCAAATATCAAGGCACTTGCACAGACCCAGAGCAACGCTATTGCAAACTCTCTCTCAGATGGAGAAATAAACAAGGAAAAGATCATCAGCACTATAGATGATCTATTTCTGCTCAGGGATTCTGTTACAGGCACACCTTTTGTTTCAGGCATTGAGCTTATAATGGATTATGATGTCTTAAAAGATGTGCAAGAGGGTTCGCTTGATATAAGCAGATGGCAGGATGTTGAGACTAAAAACACAGATGATGATTATTACAATGTTGAGATACCCCTTTTTTCTCTTAACACAAAAGAGCTGCTTGGCATTGCCCGTTTTCATTGCAGTAAATATTCATTCAGGCATTTTGAGAAAAGTGTAAAAAAGAGTTTTATAGCTGCCACCTGCGGGACAATAGTGCTTCTTTTTGCATCATGGATGATCCTTCTGTACCTGCTTAAACCACTTCAGTTTCTGGCTGAATCACTGGCAGCGGGCAATATCAGGGAGATAGAGCCTGTCTCATCCCGCTGCAGGGTCGTAAGCAGTGAGATACGTCTTGTTGATATGAAACTTGCAGAACTTTTAGGAAAGGTCAATGAGTATACAGGTGAACTGGAGGCGCTTAATCGTACCTTATGGGACAGCGAAGAAAAATATCGTCAGTTTTTGCAGAACTTTGTAGGCATTGCCTATCAGGCAGATCAGGAGAGTCTTAAATTTATGATGATTCACGGTTATGTGAAGGATATATCCGGTTATGATGATTGGGAAATTCTTGAAAAGAAGCTGACATTAAGAGAGTTGATTCATCCTGAAGATATCAAGAAAGTCATGGCTGATATTGATAATCTAAAGGAGGGCACTGTACAGGTTATAGATAATGAATACAGGATAAGCCGCAAAGATGGCAAGGTAAAGTGGGTAAGGGATATTTGCCGGATAAACCCCGGAGAGGGAAAGAAGAGCTTTATTCAGGGCGCTTTTTATGACATCACCGAAAGCAAGAACCTTGAATCTAGGCTATATCAGGCGCAGAAGATGGAATCAATCGGCACGCTGGCCGGAGGCATTGCGCATGATTTTAACAATATCCTTGGCATTATCCTTGGCAATGCGGAGCTTACCCAGATCACCATATCAGAAGGGGGGCCTGTCGGAGAGTTTATTGATGAGATAAAGACCGCATGTCTCAGGGCAAAAAAGATGGTTGAGCAGATACTTGTCTTCAGCCGTAAAAGCGATCAGGAGTTTAGCCCCATAAGCATAAACAGGGTAATAAGGGAATCTATAAATCTGATCAGGGCCACAATACCTTCAACAATATCAATATCCGTAAATATCCCTGAGTCTGATGACAATATAATAGGCGACTCAACCCAGATAAGCCAGGTGATGCTTAACCTTTGCGCAAACTCCGCACATGCCATGCGTGAAACCGGAGGAGCACTCGATATTTCAGTCATAAGATTCGGCGCCAGGGACAGGGAAAGGATAAAATATTATGACCTTCCCAATGGTGAGTACGCAGAGCTGATAGTGAAGGATACAGGGCATGGCATTCTGCCTGATATTATGGAGCGCATATTTGACCCCTATTTTACAACAAAAGGGGTGGGAGAGGGCAGTGGTATGGGGCTTGCTGTTGTGCATGGTATAGTGACAGTCCATAATGGAAAGATCCGCGTTGAAAGCATCCCAGGTAAAGGCACAACAATAAGGGTAGTTTTCCCGGTTGTTAATGAGCAGCCTGAAAAGGAAAATGAATCATCAGGCACACTTTTTGGTGGAAGTGAAAGTATACTCATTATAGATGATGAAAAGAGTATCGTAACATTGCTCACCTACCTCTTTGAAAGGCTTGGATATAGAGTAACATCAGGGACAGACCCCGTCGAGACCTGCAAAGTATTTGAGAATGATCCAAATAGGTTTGACCTTATTATTACAGACATGACCATGCCCAAAATGACAGGGTTTGACCTTACCAGAAGGGTAAAGGCATTAAGGGCCGATATCCCAGTTATACTCTGCACCGGTTACAGTGATCTTATTGATGAACAGAGGGCGGCTGAAGCAGGCATTGCAAAATATATAATGAAGCCACTTGCTTTATATAACGTGGCGGAAACAGTGCGTCGGGTGCTGGATAACAGGGTGACTTAGATAATTAACTCATCTCCAGGCTTAAGGTACCTTATCTTCTTGTTTGATGATACCTTGCTGAATTTGAGGTGCGTGCCGTAAAAAATAACCTCTCTGTTTTTTAAGTAAGGGAGTGCATGTTCTACAAGGTCATCCTCAGATATATGCACCTTTACAGTGTCGGATTTTTCGCCATTCAGGTCTATCAGAATGGTGTCCACATCATCCATGTATCTAAGCAGGCTCATATCCCAGTATGAGTCAGCTATATACAGAAGCCTTTTTCCTTCTGAATCCAGATTGAAACCGTACGTCTCTTCAGAATGAAACATCCTTATGGGAATGAGTCTGTATTTTGAACAGGCTGTTACCTCTTTACCCTCTTTGACCTCATGGCACCTGACATATGTGTTTACCCAGTTTAGCATCCTGCTTTCAGGCCCGAAGGCAAGAGCACACAAATCTAATACCCTTTGCCTAATATCTTCAGATCCATAAACATCTATTGTATTTGTATACCCGTCAAAAAAATTTTTTAAAAGAAGGAATGGAAGCCCGAAACAGTGGTCTGCATGGAAATGAGATATATATATTGTCGATATATCCCTTCTCTCTATACCCTCCCTGTAAAGGCTGTTCATGATATCGGGCGGGGTTTCAACAAGAAGGGTATTATCAACAATGAATGAGTTATATGGGAGCCCGTCATTTATTGCCCCTCCTGTTCCGAGCATTTTTATTCTCATGATATCTCTCTATCGATATTTATGACTCTGTGATGTCCATTTTCACATCATCCCATGGGTCATCACTTGTAAGCCACCTGAAGGCGTGATAACGGTTTGCCAGCACCCCGTAGATAAGGTCATCAGGTGCCTCGCCTTTATCGGCTGCCTTATTGTAGTTCAGGTACAGCCTGCTGATTCGGTCATTTTCCGCATTTATCTCCGGGGCAGGCCGGAATTCTGCGGTGGAGATGAACTGGTCTATATTGCCGCCGAGGGTAGGCATAATCTCATCAACCAGCCTGATACTGTTACATGTTTTTGTCGGAAGGCCGAGGGCTTCAACCTTATTGATAGTCCATAACAGCGCCCATTGCGCCTCCTGAAGCCACTGTGAAGCGGACCTGTCCTCTCTGAAGACCCTTGGGGAGAGAAGCACTGTCTGCTCATGTGGTGATGCATGCTCCCACAGGTTCTGATCCTGCAACCATGAAGTAATAGTCCTTCTGTCTATGCCTGAGCCGGCTGCCACAATTGAATGAAGCAACAGGATTCGAATGGCGACCTCCCCTGCAGTTCTCCAGTAGCTCTCATTGATATCTTCCGAGGGGGGTAAGATATCCTGTGTATTGATTCCAATTGCCTCTGCCCATTCCTTAGTCTGTGTCATTTTTCCTTTCTCCAGATTTGCTGTTATATACTGTTATCTAGTGTCCATCCAAAAACTATCGTTTTTGTATTCAAGCGGTCAGCCATCAGCGTTCAGCTTTCACCAAAAGACTTTCAAATCAGAGAGTTAGCTGACAGCTGATCGCTGACAGCTGAAAGCCCCATCCAGAATTTGCCTCTTTCTGGATGGACACTATCTAGTAACCTCATCCAGTCTTTTTTGAAATTCATCCTTGGTAAAAGTATATTCCTGTGTCCCATAACATTCAACTGCAAAGGAGGCGCATACGCTGCCAAGTATAGCGCTCTCTCTAAGCCCCATTCCCCTTACAATTCCGCTTATAAGCCCGCCCCTGTAAGCATCGCCTGCGCCAGTCGGGTCAAGCACACGAATTGCACGCACAGCAGGTATCTCTATTTTACTATCCTGTGTGAAGATTACTGAGCCTTCTTCTCCCTTTGTAACAATTATGGTCTCAGCCCGTTTAAGAAGGGCATCTCTATTAAGCCCGGTAATATTCATGATCATGTCAAGTTCATATTCATTGCAAATAAGTATCATAGCCCCATCAATGGATTTTTCAAGTGCCTCAGGGGGTATAACCGGTATCTGCTGACCCGGGTCAAAGATATACCTTATCCCCTTCTCCTTGCAATGGTTCGGATAGTTGACCATGTCATCCAGATTACCCGGTGATATTATAATGATGGTATTTTTAGGGTCAAGGCTGTTAAAATCAAGGCATGATGAATTGCCCATTGCGCCGATGTTAAATACGGTTATCTGGTTGCCTGTTTTATCGGTGGTAATGAATGCCCCTGCTGTGAAATCCTTATCAATAATTTTGATCATGCCTGTAGAGATATTGTTTTTTCTGAGCCAGTCAATGTATTTTGCATGATCCTGACCAATGGCGGCAGAGATCTCAGGCGCTTCACCCATGAGCCTGAGGGCATAGGCAATATTGCCTGCTGTGCCGCCAAACCTCTCCTTCATGCCGTTAACAGTGAAGCATACATTAAGGTTATCTATCTTTTCGGGTAATATACATTCGGAGAATCCTGCCGGAAACTCCATTATTCTGTCATAAGCCATAGAACCGGAAATAATTGTTTTCATAACAATAATACCTTTCAAATTAATATGTTAGGGAATATGAAAAATCTATAGGTAATCTTTTTTTTTGTCAACCATTTCTAACGTCACAAAATTTTGGATAGATTATTGACAAAGGGAATCACTGGTAATACTAAATATGTCAATCCAAAAACTGTCGTTTTTGGATTCAAGCGGTCAGCCATCAGCATTCAGCTTTCAGCAAAAGACTTTCAAATCAAAGATTTAGCTGACATCTGATCGCTGACAGATGAAAGCCCCATCCAGAATTTGTCTCTTTCTGGATGGACACTAAATAGCATACATCCAGAAAGTTGTTTTTATGGATGAAGCTTTTTTATTGAGAATAAGGAGATCAAAAAATGCATATAAGGCTTGTCATAACAGCCGCTCTAATCTTTTTAATGGTATCAGATGTTGCCTCTCCTGTATTTGCTGCGGAGCAGGCGACTGAAAAGAAAAAAAATGGAATGGAATCAAGCTCTGTACAGGAGGCCATAAACAAAGACAAAGAGATGATCAATATGATCATGCAACAGAATCAGCCTCCAAGGCAGCCGGACCCTATTGTAAAGGATGTTGAGTTTGATATTGCAGGTAATCAGGTCATGGGGAGTAATAAAGCCCGGCTTATAATTGTGCAATTCTCAGACTATTCATGCAGCCATTGTTCATTTCATACAAGAGAGACCCTGCCTGATATACAGAAGCACTTTATTGATACCGGGAAACTTCGCTATGTGGTTATAGATTATCCTTTGCTGTCAGACCTCCCTTCTGTGACAGCATCTGAGGCGGCACACTGTGCATCTGATCAGGGTAAATTCTGGGAGATGCATGAAGAGCTCATGTTTAATCAGACCAAAATGGCAGACATAAAAGGTATTGCATCCTCTATTAATCTTGACATGCCTGATTTCAGGGTCTGCATGGAGATAAAAAAACATGCTGATACAGTCACTAAAAATGTAGCCCTTGCTGATAAGCTTCGCATACCGAGTGTGCCGGGGTTTATACTTGGGAAAGTCGATCCGGAAAATCCCGAAAAGGTGAAGGGGGCAACCTATATCCGCGGCGCAAAACCATTTGCCATATTCCAGGATGCAATAGAAAAGACGCTTGCAGAGATTGAAAGATAATGATTTTAAATTTAAGATTTTGATAACAATAGTCTTTTTATAGTCATTCCCTGGAAGGCGGGAATCCAGTTGCTTTTTAGTGCTTTGCAATTCGGATAATACAGCGGTGCAGGAAATAGATATAAACCATATTGATGTTACAGGGCTTGAACCTGGTAAACCTTATTATTTTGTTGTTCAGTCAAAAACAGGATCTCATGAAAACAATAAGAATACTGTATTAAAAGTGGAAACGGACATAAAAAATTAAATATCTCCTGAGATGTAATAAAACCAGGACTTTTTTATAGTTGGCGCACATCAATTTACCAACTTAAAAGTAATTTAACATTTTGAAGTGCGCCACCTGTTCCACATTTACATGCCGAACGTTTTTTCCAACGAAGAACATTGGAACTAGAGGAATAT
>Ga0123334_1006780_pt1 | contig 10480 bp, 6 predicted proteins | sample BiotimSIPDNA_FD_89706 | JGI IMG/M metagenome (GOLD analysis project Ga0123334, IMG submission 89706) | Anaerobic biogas reactor microbial communites from Washington, USA - Biogas_R1 time_0 SIP DNA | ecosystem: Engineered > Bioreactor > Anaerobic > Unclassified | place: Washington, USA | collected... | reverse complement strand
GGACATCGAGGACGTTCCCCGTCTGAAGGTCCCGCTCCTAATAATGACCGACACATCCTATGGTGATGGGTATTGGAAGGTCATCGGAAAGATCGAGGTCAAGGTCATTTCCAGGCTGATAGGCAGAGAGCCTGAGAAGGAGGACGAGATGAGGATATTCTACCCCTGCCTCAAGGAGGTCCGGGACAAATTACCCACGGCCACAAACACTGTGTTCTCATACTGAAATTTTTTTAGCTAAAGCTGATGGAACGATCATACGCAACCATCTTCCACCTGATAAATTGAAAATAGATTTACTTGGAAGAGGTTTTTTGCATACGCAACCTGTTTAACGGTTAAGCCAAAGCCTACCATTAAGGCAAGCCTACAGTGCTTACGCGGCGAAGGACGTTAGTTACCGCGGACTGAACATCTCGGTTGCCCTCGATGCGTACATCCCGGTTCTATCAAGCTCATCAATTATGAGCGTCCTAAGATGCCTCTTTTTCAAGGTGGCTTCGAGCTTAGATGCTTTCAGCTCTTATCCAGTAGTGCGTGGCTGCTCAGCATGCCCTGTCGGACAACTGATTGACTAGAGGCACCGAACCCCCGTTCCTCTCGTACTCAAGGGTCCTTCTCGTCAGGCATCAATACACTTCCACCAAAAAGCAACAAACCTGTCTCACGACGGTCTAAACCCAGCTCACGATCCCTTTTAATGGGCGAACAACCCCACCCTTGGCAGCTGCTGCACCGCCAGGATAGGGAGAGCCGACAGCGAAGTAGCAAACCGCTAGGTCGATATGAACTCTTGCTAGCGACGACTCAGTTATCCCCAGGGTAACTTTTCTGTTATCACTCGCCCCCATTCAGAAGGCTGAGTGGTTCGCTAAGCCCTACTTTCGTATCGCGGATTGTTATTGTCCTAACCCGCGTCAAGCCAGCTTTTACCTTTGCATTCAACGGCAGATTTCTGACCTGCCTGAGCTGACCATTGGGCGCGCTTGTTATCTTTTTGAGCGCGTGGCGCCCCACCCAAACTGCCTACCTATAGCTGTCCTCCCGAAGGAGTAAGTGATACGAGTCCCGAAGGGCAGTGTTTCATTGTTGTCTCGGAAATTGCCTAGCGGCAATCCCTGGTAACGACTCCTGCCTACCCTACACATCGGGGCTCGTACCACAACAACAGGTTGCAGTAAAGCTCCATGGGGTCTTCGCTTTCAGGTGGAAGATACCGGATTGTGCGCCGGTACTATCAGTTTCACCGGCTTCGAAGCGGGGACAGTAGAGCTCTCGTTGGGCCTTCATGCGAGTCGCCAATTAAGCGACAAGGTATTACGCTACCTTAAGAGGGTCATAGTTACCCCCGCCGTTTAACGGTCCTTCGCTCAGTTGAACCCGAGGTTCAGATACCGTCACTGGGCAGGCTTCAGCCACAATACAAATCCTTTCGGACTAGCTGTGACCTATGTTTTTATTAAACAGTCGGAGCTCCCTTGTTACTGAGACCAGCAATCTTCATTGCTGGCACCCCTTATACCGAAGGTACGGGGCTAATTTGCCGAATTCCCTCGCTACGATTACGCCGACACGCCTTAGGCTTCTCACCTAGGGGCACCTGTGTCAGTTCTTGGTACGAACATGACAAACTAAACTAACGAGATTTTCATTGACACCGGGAATCGATCGAAGCGGACCTTCGTCCGCCTACTCGCGCATTCACCAACTTCTCACCATTACGGTTCTCCGAAGGCTTAGACGCTTGAACAGGTTGACACCCCTGCTCGATCTATCCGGATGTGTCTCCCGTTAGGCAATGAATGCCATGGCACAGGAATATTAACCTGTTTCCCTTTTGACAATTTCGATTAAGTATTGTCTTAGGATCGGCTAACCCTCGGCTGACGAACATTGCCGAGGAACCCTGGCCCCTGCGGCGGAATGGATTCTCACCATTCTTTGCTGCTACTCCTACCAGCATCCTTATACGAGCACGGTCCACTTGACCTCACGGCCAAACTTCTACCCATGCACGTCACCTCTCTACCAGATCACCTTGCGGTGCTCTAGGGTATCGGTAACCGGCTTTAGACCCGTCCATCTTCCTGGCCCATAATCTCGACCGGTGAGCTGTTACGCTTTCTTTGAAGGATGGCTGCTTCTAAGCCCACCTCCCGGTTGTCTTAGACTACGGACTCAGTTTCATGTTTCACTTAACCGGTATTTAGGGACCTTAACCCTAGGCTGGATTCATTTCCTTATGGACCCCAAGCTTACCCCAGAGGCCCTCAATCCCAGCGTCTACGACGATCGCAGGTTCGGAGTTCAACAAAGAGCCGACCGGTTTCCCGGCCTAAGCCCCTGATTGGTCGCTCTACCCCACAATCTATCTCGGCTGAGGTCTTGCTGCGACAAGTTTCGAGAGGAACCAGCTATTTCCAGTTTAGATTGGCCTTTCACCCCTATACGCAGGTCATCAGAATGATTTGCACATCAATACCTGTTCGGTCCTCCACCCCCCTTTCGAGGGGCTTCAACCTGCCCACGCATAGATCAACTGGCTTCGGGTATCCCACCAGTGACTCCAGGCGAGCGCACCTCGCACCTCGCACCTTGCGGTGTTGCGTGCTTGTTGGTTTCCCTGTGACTCCGGTTTTCAAAACCTTAGTCTCGCCACTGATCAGAACTCGCTGGCCCGTTATTCAAAACGGATAACAAAACGTTGCTCCACTCTTTCGAGCTTCTTCGCTTTAACGCCATGTCTGGTTATAGTCGGATGGTTTCAGGCTCTTTTTACCTCCCGTCAAGGGTACTTTTCAGCTTTCACTCGCGCTACTACTGCACTATCGGTCTCGAGACGTATTTAGAGTTGGAGATGAATGTTCCCCAGCTTCACGCGCGATATCCAACGCACGTTACTCCGGAACACCAAAACTCATCTTTCTGGATTATCCCTAAAGGACTGTCACCCTCTTTGGTGTGCCTTTCCAGGCAACTTCGGGTTGTCCAGTGAAGATGTATCTGGGTCCACTACACCACAACTCCCTCACATTTCTATGAGGGATTCGGTTTGCTCTGTGCCGCGTTCGATCGCCTTTACTGACGGCATCTCGGTGATTTCTTTTCCTGCGGGTACTAGGATGTTTCGATCCCCCGCGTTCCCGTTGATTACTCAACATTCCGAAGAATAGGAAGTCCCATTCGGCGGTCACCGGATCATAGTATTCTTGCAACTACCCGGTGCATATCGCAGCTTGACACGACCTTCATCGGCGCTCGAGCCGAGCCATTCCCCATACGACGTAGCATGCCGCTACTTGTGTCGGCTTAACACACGTCCGAATTGCATATGATCGGTATTCATCAAACGCAGGACCTCTTCCATAATCCTGTCCGTTCTCCACCACTTCCCCGAAAAGGAGCACTTTCCGGGTGCATCAGAGTGATACTGCCTGGCCGATAATTGACTTCGGCCGCAGCTCCCCTTCATGCTCGAAGGGGTATATATAGGTTGCTTTCCTCGCAAACCATACAGCCCGAATCATTTTTCAGGTCCGGGCTTTCCCACCAAAGCGCTTATTGTATATAAGCATTTTGCAGGGGGGCTTGCACCCGCATGATCCGTTTCCGGGTCATGCCAGACATATAGGTCAGCGCCTATGCCTGAGACATCATTTCCGTTTCAGGCTTTCCCAGCTAAGTCGCTGTCCTATTTAAGGCTTTCTTAACCTGTTTACCGCCATATATTCGCCGTCCAACTAGCGGACGGCTCTCTGGCAAGTGGATACATAGCTTGGTGCTCGGACATATAACTTTTCAAAATGGTCACAAAAAAACAGCAATACGTTCTCTAGCATTACCTCATTAGATATTCACATAATATAATGAAGAGGTCATCGGCGCCGGACGTCCGTCAATAGCCTGGCGATCTCTGAAGGCCTCTCGGCCACACGGACCCCGGCCGCTCTCAGGGCTTCCGCCTTACTACGGGCTGAGCCCCGGCCCTGGGAGATGATCGCCCCCGCATGCCCCATCTTCCTACCAGGCGGCGCTGTACGGCCCGCGATATAGGCGACCACGGGTTTCTTTGTCTTAGCACTGATGTAACTGGCAGCCTCCTCCTCGGCCGTACCTCCTATCTCCCCTATGAGCACGATCTCGGAGGTTCGTTCGTCAGCCTCGAACAACCCTAGGGCGTCCACGAAGGACGTGCCGATGACCGGGTCCCCTCCAATGCCCAGGCATATGGATTGCCCCATCCCCGCCTCCGTAAGTGAGTTGACGACCTCATAGGTCAAAGTCCCGCTTCGGGACACCACCGCGGTGTTTCCCTCCCTGAAGATGCCGTTGGGCATGATGCCCACCTTCGCCGCGCCCGGCACCGTCACCCCGGGGCAGTTGGGGCCTATGACCCTGGCGTTCATGACCCTGGCGAACTGGATGACGGTCATGGCATCATGCACGGGCATCCCCTCGGTGACGATGACCACCAGCGGTACGCCCGCCTCCAACGCTTCCAGGGCGCTGTCCTTGGCCCAGGGCGCGGGTACGAACACCACGGACACGTCCACACCCTGGGAGCTGGCAGCCTCCCTCACCGACTCATACACTGGGACACCATCGACCGTCTCTCCTCCTTTACCGGGGGTCACTCCCGCGACCACTCTAGTGCCAAAGGCTCTCATGGCCTGAGCATGAAAGCGACCCTGGTGCCCGGTGATCCCCTGGACGATCACCCGGCTCCGGCCGTCGATCATGCGCTAGACCTCCAGGACACCGCGTCCGAGACCGCCGAACCTAGGTCCAGGTGGGCGCGGATGCCCCGCGACTCCAGCATGCTGCGGGCCAGCTCCTCGTTCACACCACGTATCCGCGCTACGATGAACGGCACCACTTCCAGCGAATCCATGGCCCCCAGGACCCCTTCGGCCACGGTATCGCAGCGGGTGATGCCCCCGAAGATGTTGACGAGGATGACGCTCACGCCGGAGCGGGACATCAGTTCGAACGCTTTCCTTATCTTCCTTGGATCGTCCGTTCCTCCCAGGTCCAGGAAGCCTCCCAGCGTTCCTCCCTGCGAGTCCACCTCGTCCAGGGTGGCCATGGTGAGCCCGGCGCCGTTGGCTATCACCCCAATATCTCCGTCCAGGCGCACGAAGCTCATCCTTTCCCGGCGTGCTTCGGCCTCCAGCACGTCCATCACCGGCAGGTCGCCGCCGATCTCCGGATGCCGGAATATCGCGTCGTCGTTCACCACTACCTTGGAGTCTGCGGCCACTAACCGTCCTTCGGTGGTTAGGACCAAGGGGTTCACCTCCACCAGCTCGCAGTCCGTTCTAATGAAAAGCTCCCAGAGGCCGCGCAGCATCTTTCCGAATTCTTCCACATGGCGAAGTGACAGGGAACGGCCGACCTCCCGTACGAGATGCTCCCCCACGCCCAGGAAGGGATGTATCGGCCACCGCCCCATTACATCCGGCGGTAAGGACTCCACCTCCACCCCGCCGACCGCGCCCGCCAGTAGGACAGGTATGCCTAGGGAGCGGTCGATGACGATGCTGAGGTACATCTCGCGCTCGATAGAGAGCACTTCCTCGGCCAGAAGCCCCTGTGGTCGGTATCCGGAGATCTCCAGGGAAAGTATCCGGATAGCCTCCCTCACCGCGTCCTCCGAGGTCGTCACCTTGGACACTCCGCCCGCCTTCCCCCGTCCTCCCACCGGGACCAAAGCTTTGAGAACCAGGGGCAGGGAGGCGCTACGCAACTCCTCCGGATCACTGTATCGTCTACCTCCAGGCACATCTATGCCATGCTCACGGAAAAGCTCCTTCCCCCGGTCCTCCAGAAGCATCATGTTATGTTCACATTAACGAAGCTCCCGACTGATATTCTTTCCCATGGTCCACTAGGCGGTTCTTGAGAACTAGGCATCTGGACGCCGATTCTCGCCCCCCGTTAAAAGAGAAAAATGCGCTATGTTCTCATATTAACATATTTTAGGAAAGACTAAATATTTTGTTCCTCTACGTAGCGAAGATGACCGTCCATATGCTGCCTGGGGCCGGTTTTGATTGCAACATTTTCATCGTCACCGGAGACAGGCCGCTGGTGGTGGACACAGGCTCAGGAACGAGGCATGCGCGCATCCTCGAGCGGATCACCAAGCTCCTCGGAGGAACGGCGGTAGAGGCGATAGTCCTCACCCATCGCCACTACGATCACACCGGCGGGGCGGCGGCGTTGTTACGAGACTTGAATGCACCTCTTTACGTGCACAGGGAGGATGGCGCCCCCGTAAGGGAGGGGTCCGTAAGGGGCACCGAGGCCCAGATGTTCGGCGGGAGGATGGAACCGGTTGACGTCAACGAACTGAGCGGAGGCGAGGTCTTCTCCACCGGGGAGCACGATCTCGAGGTCATCCACACGCCGGGCCACACCATTGGCGGCATCTGCCTCTACGACCGCGTCAAGAGGATACTTCTGTCCGGGGACACGGTGTTCGCCGGGGGAGTAGGACGCTGGGACCTGGCGACCGGGGACCATGGCCAGCTGGTAGCTTCGGTGAGAGGACTATCGCTCCTGGACCCGCTGGACCTGTATCCCGGCCATGGGCCCTGCGCCCTGGGCGATGGCGGCCAGCAAGTTAAAGACGCATTGACGTATCTAGGTGTCATTTAGGGAAGTTCAAGGGGGGAACAAATGAGAGTGATAAAGTGCGAGCAAAGGGATGGGACGGCCTTCATCCCTGAATCGGAGATAAAGAACATCGTCGCTGAGCTGTCCGCGGGACGGCTGATCGTGTACCCGACGGATACAGTATATGGGTTAGGTTGTGATCCCTTCGACGAGACGGCCGTCAAGAGGGCCTATATGGTCAAGAGGCGCCCCTTCGACATGCCCATGTCCATCGTGGTCAAGGACCTGCAGATGATGGAGGAACTCGCGGTGCTGGACGACCGGGCGCGCAAGCTGGTGCGCAAGTTCATGCCCGGCCCGCTCACGCTCATCGTTACTAAGAGGCCGGCGGTACCTGATATCTTGACAGCATCCAGCCAGGAGATAGGCATCCGCATCCCGGACCACCCCGTGGCGCTGAGGATCATAGAGGAGTTCGGGCCTATCATCACAACTTCCGCCAACGTCCACTCGCACAAGAACCCCCGGACGTGTGAGGACGCCATGGAGGATCTGGGTCCTTCCGTGAGCTTGTACCTGGATGCCGGCCCCGCCCCCATAGGCAGGCCGTCGACCATAGTCCAGTTCTCGGAGGGCGAGATAAATATGATCAGGCAGGGCGACATAGATGAGGATGATATCAGGGCGGCATTAGATGAATGAGGACGTTCTGGAGAAGATAAGGAGGGCCGGCGCGATATCGGGCGAGGCCCGCAAGCTGGGAGCGAGCCTTGTGGACGAAGGAGTGACCTTGCTGTCCGTGGCGGAGGAAGTGGAAGCTTTTATGATTAAGAAGGGCGCCCGGCCGGCGTTCCCCACGAACCTCAGCATTAACGATCAGGCCGCTCACTTCACGCCCCGATCGGACGACAAGCTGACGTTCAAGAAGGGGGACCTGGTGAAGGTCGACGTGGGCGCGCAGGTGGATGGATATATTGGAGATACGGCGCAGACGGTGGAGGTCCGCACCAGGAACTGGACCAACCTCATCAACGCCTCCGCCAAGGCCTTGGCCATGGCAGTGGAGACGGTGAGCGAAGGCGTGACAGTCGGGACCATCAGCGGGACCATCGAGAATGCGATAAAGAGCGAGGGCTTTTTGCCGGTGACCAACCTCACCGGTCACGGCATGGGCTGCTACAATCTGCATGCCGGTCTGACCATCGCCAACTATGATGACGGGAATCCCACCAAGATCAAGAAGGACATGATGATCGCCATCGAGCCGTTCGCCACCAACGGCGGGGGCGAGGTGCGGAACTCCAAGCCTGGAAACATCTACCGCATCCTGCGGGACCGGGAGGTCAAGGACGACGGGGCCATGAAGCTCATGAGCTTGATAAAAGAGAACTTCCACGGGCTTCCGTTCTGCGAGCGCTGGTGCACCGCCCTCGATCCCAAGGCGCAGCTGCACCTCAAGACGCTGGTGAGGCACGGCATTCTGTACGCTTACCCCATCCTCACGGAGATCAAGGGCGGGATGGTCTCGCAGACCGAGCATACCGTGGTCCTCAACGGCTACAAGGCCGAGGTCACCACATAAGAAGGGATAACAGGGGAGAGCGCCACTCCGTGATTACATTATGGGTGGTTCGAATCTGGAGGAAGTGGTGAGGCAATTTGGCGCTCTCCCCTGACCTGCTTTCACAGGTATATTTGAATTAGAATAATATTATAAATAAATTACTATTTTGTTTTAGAAATAAATTAAAGAAGGCAATGAGGACGCTAACTTTATCGAGAGGATGGGGCCTTCAGGCAGAAGGTAACATTTAAAAAGCCTTGGACAATAACGAGAGCCAAAGCGAGGGTAGCCAAGCCAGGTCAAAGATGACCTAGTCATCGGCCAAAGGCGACAGACTCAAGATCTGTTCCTGAAGAGGTTCGTCGGTTCAAATCCGGCCCCTCGCACCAATTGTTTTGGGGTAGTATACAATTACTCAATTTGTCGCCCCCCTGCCACAGAATAGTAAGATTCCATTGTTGATCAATTGTAGTACTAATTCTATCTAGATGGCAATAAAGAAGGAAAAAAATTGTAGATAAAGGGGGGCGTTAGAACTGGAGAAGGTACTACCATTTGTAGAGAGAAAATGCATCAGGTAAGATATAGTCAGACAGCCGTCTGAAAGAAGGACGAAAAATAAGGATATAAAAGGGTTTTTAGCTCACCTTCACCGTGTAGTTGGCATCGTCCGCGACGATGGCGAGATAGTACACGCCCTCGGGCGGATGGTACCACGGACCGAAATTCTCATCGGGCACGTTGCCGCCGAAGGTCATGGTCCTGGAGGTCACTCCGTCCAAATCAGGGTCGATGAACACCGCCCTGGTCTCTGTTGAGGCCATTATATAGCCATACCCGTCCCAGGACCACAGGTACACGGCGACGTGCCCCGCTCCGCTGTAGCTCAGCTCGAACTTCACCGAGGTGTTGTCCACGTTCCACATGCCCAGAGAGTACACCGCGTCGGTGCTCCCCTTGAACGTCTGCGGCAGTACACGGCCCTTGCCGCTCGGATGGATGACATCGACGGACCACTCGCCGGTGGCCGTTATCTTCAGGTGATAGTTGCCAGGTTCGATGTACCACGAGCCCTTGCCAGCGTGGTAGTCTGGCATGTCCGCGGTCCCTATGCACACGTCGGCGTGGTACGAACCGGTGCGGTCCTCTATCAGCGGGTAGCTTCCTCCCATTCCGTCACTGGATTGGAAATACACATCCAGCGGGGCATTGGAAGCCTGGTCCACCTGCACATGGAAGATGACAAAACCATCCACATAAAAAGACCCGGTGTAGCCGTTGCCCTTGCCGCTGTAGTCATGGGTCTCCGGTACGGTGACCGGCTCAGGTACCGGCGTTGGAGTCGGCTCAGGCACGGGCACGGGTGTAAATATGGGCACCGGAGTAGGCTTCGGGTCCGGTACCGGTATCGGCTCAGGTACGGGCCCTGGTTCGGGCTGGGTATCGTCTATATCGTTGTCGTTGGGAGTTGTATCGATAGGAGTTGGCGTAGGCTCCGGATTCGGAATAGTATCTGGCAATCCCGTAGTTTCATTCGTATTCTGGCTCTGATCATTGTCACCCTTCGGCAAGATGATATTCAATAATCCTGCTTCAATGGCAACCGCCCCTAGGGAAATTGTCAGCGCAATTGTGACTATTGTCACTAGCATTTTACTCTTACTATCCATTGTCCGCTACCCCCCTAATATCATCTTTTTGAATCCAAATTGGCGATGGAAAATCCCATAGGCGCTTTCCCAAGAGGCATTGTTATCAATGGATAAATCAATATTTAATTTTTATAAAATGATAAAAACTAACCGGTCCAGCCATACTTATTTACTAAAATGCAACAGCCGAGAGGTAAAAAAAATATATTATACATTATTCATGACAGATGTTGCATAATATATAACATTCATTTTTTGTCGCCCCTTGTCACATCGTAACCCGGTCATTATGTGGTCCGTTGAATAGTCACTTTTAACCGATAGCCAGATGGATATGGTCTGGAGACCACCATTGTGTTTTAAATTTCATCTAGGTCAATCTTTAGATTCTGAAAACAATATTAAAAGAACTGTTATCATTTTGAATAACGATACTGGTGTGGAAAATCCATCGAAATCATTTCAATGACGACTTAGGGATTAAGGTGAGGGGGTTTAGGTGAAGCTGATCCATAGGTGTGTTTCAATAGCGTTAGTACTAATTGTCATTTTGTCATTATGCATATCGATCGTTGTTTTTCTACCAGATGTTATTAAGGCTGAGCAGGATGGTGATTATTCTTTCACGGTTAGTGATGGCAATGCT
>Ga0123334_1006773_pt1 | contig 10489 bp, 10 predicted proteins | sample BiotimSIPDNA_FD_89706 | JGI IMG/M metagenome (GOLD analysis project Ga0123334, IMG submission 89706) | Anaerobic biogas reactor microbial communites from Washington, USA - Biogas_R1 time_0 SIP DNA | ecosystem: Engineered > Bioreactor > Anaerobic > Unclassified | place: Washington, USA... | reverse complement strand
TCGCGTATTGCATGAGACAGGCGTTGAAAGACGCAAACCTGAATCCGGAGGACATCGACTACGTCAGCGCGCACGCCACCTCCACGCCCAGTGGCGACCGCGAAGAAGCATCGGCAATTCGGGAAATCTTCGGCGACACGGTTCCCGTTTCCAGTCTCAAGGGGCATTTGGGACACACCTTGGGCGCTTCGGGAGGGTTGGAATCGGCAATCATCCTGGAAATGGCGAAGAACGACACAATCATACCCACCAAAAACCTGGCTCGAATCGCCGAGGATTGCGCAGGACTCGACCATGTGACTTTCCGTCGCCAAAAACGTTTGCGCACGGTTCTGAAGAACTGCATCGCCTTTGGCGGCGTCAATGCGACCATCATCTACCGCTTGGCGGACTTTTGACAACAACCCATTCAAGCCCATCACAACATGACCAGAGAAAAAATCATTCAGTTAGTCAACCAGATATTCATCGAGCAATTTGAGATTGAGCCTGATCAGCTCACTCCCGAGAAGCGAATTTTCGAGGATTTAGCTCTTGACAGCCTTGACATCGTTGACCTTGTCACGGGACTTCAGCAGAAGTTTTCGATTCCACTGCGCGAAAACAAGGACATTTTAGAGATTCGCACCTTGAATGATATCTACGTTCTCTTTGAGAAACTTGCCGCCGAGCATCCCGACATCATCGCGAAGCTGAATCAAGACCCCTAAGCTCAATGCGTTCCGCACTTGTCTTTACATTTTTGGCCCTGAGTACAGTGCTGTACTTTCTAGTCGGCATCATTCCCGTGCTCATTGCGCTGTGCCTCCCCAAGAAGCATCGCGGGCGCTGGATGCGTTACATCATCCTGTACTACGGCTTGTGGCAGATAAGGGTGGTATTCCGCCCGTTCTTCAAGATCGAGTTTCGCCCCCAGCCCGATGAGCTGACACGTCAGGCGGGAATCTACGTCTTCAACCACAGGTCGGCCTCCGACCCGTTCCTGGTCGCCCTATTCGGCAAGGAAGTCATACAGATTGTCAATGGCTGGCCAATGAAATTGCCTTTCTACGGATTTTTCGCCAGGTTGTGCGAGTACATCGACGCCACTCGCACGGACTTCGAGCAGTCCCTGGCGCATATTGGCGACTTGACTTCACGCGGCGTCTCCGTCATGGCATTTCCCGAAGGCACCCGTTCGGGGAACCAATCGATGAACCATTTCCACAGCGGGATTTTCCGCATTGCCCGTGAACTCAAGCTTCCCATCTATCCTTGCGCCATCGCGGGAAACGAGCGCTTGCCTGACAGGTCGTTCCGTTTTCACGATGATTCCCTGATCATCGTGGAACAATTGACACCCATATCCGCCGACGAGGTCGCCGCAGCCCCGACAGCATACGCGCTGAAGCAGAGAATCCATCTCGCCATAGCGGAAGCCTCGACGAAGCTGGACGCAGAAATCGCATCACGAATCAGGATCTAATCCTCAGGAAGTTGCCATGCAACGATTCATTTCCGTCAAAGATTATTCCTTCTTGCCACATGAGCAAATTCACGACTTGCAGGAAAAGCTCTTCCGAGAACTGGTTGCCCACTGCAAGCAACATTCCCCCTTCTACAGCAGATTGCTTGGAGATTGCCCAGCTGACCTAAAACTCGAAGATATCAAGGCGTTGCCGACCACCTCCAAGGATGATCTCGCCAAACATAACCAGGATTTCATCGCCGTACCGCCAAATCAAATCGCCGACATCTGCTTCACCAGCGGCACGACCGGCATCCCCTGCAAGATCACCTACACCAGAAGAGACCTGGAGCGTTTGGCGTACAATGACGCCGTCGGATTCAAGGCAGCCGGGATGGCCTCTGACGACATTGTCCTGATGACTTGCACCATCGACCGTTGCTTCATCGCTGGCTTGGCGTACTACCAAGGCGTCGTCAAGCTGGGCGCGGCGGCAATCCGCAATGGCCTCAACACGATGGACAGCCACGCCGAAATCATCAAGAGCACGCGACCGACGGCGGTCGTCGGAGTCCCAAGCTTTATTGCCAAGCTCGGTCAATTTCTTGCGACGAACGGGATTGACGGTTCCTGCATCAAGCACATCGTGTGCATTGGCGAGGCATTGCGCACCCGTGAAATGTCCTTGACCCCCTTGGGCGAGTTGCTGGAGCAATTTTGGCCTGGGGCGGTATTTTCGACCTATGCGTCCTCGGAGATCGCGACCAGTTTTACCGAGTGCGAGCAACGGCACGGCGGGCATCCGCCCGTCAATCTGGCAGTAGTCGAGATTCTTGACGAGCAAGGCAATCCATTGCCGCCCGGAAGCATTGGGGAAGTCACGGTAACGACCTTGCAGGTCGAAGGAATGCCACTGATACGTTTCCGCACAGGTGACATCGGCTTCCAGTTGCCCGAACCCTGCCCTTGCGGACGTCATTCGTTGCGCTTGGGTCCTATCCTAGGACGCAAGGCACAGATGCTCAAAGTCCGAGGCACGACCCTCTTCCCAAATGCCTTCTTCCATATCCTTGACGAAATCCCCCAAGTAGACAACTACTACATGGAGGTCAGAGGAGACTCGCTTTCAGACGAGATCGACCTCTATGTTTCCCTAAAAGAAGGCACCCTGGAATCCTTGAGAATCCAGGACAAGCTCCATGCCCGAAACAGGATTCACGCACGAATCCACCAAGTCAGCCCCGAACAGGCGCAGAAGAAGGTCTTCGGGACATCACGCAAACCCGTGAGATTCTTCGATTTAAGATGATACCCCAGTAACCGCCATGGATTCACAAAACCCATTCGATTTCTCGTCAGAAGACATCCGCTGGGCAGCAGCAGAAAATCGACTGCTCTCACTGGAGCTTGAGTTCGATCGACGATGCAACTACCGCTGCCCATATTGCTATGCGACCGCCGACCTGGATTGCCCGGCGACATACAACCAAAATGTGGTCAGCGAGGCTATCGAGCAAGCAGCCTCACTGGGTGCCAGGAAAATTGTCCTGCTCGGCGGAGAACCGCTGATGCAAAATCGCCTGGGGGCGACGATTCATGAGATTTCCGAGCGCGGAATGCACACCGAAATCTTCACCAACGGCTCATTGGTCAACAAGGAGTTTGCCCAATTGGCGAAGGATTTCGGCTGCAGGGTTGTCGTCAAGTTGAACTGCCTTGACGGTCCCACCCACGATCGTCTCACGGGGGTACGCGATTCTCTCGCCAAGTCTCTGCGAGCACTGGAGTTCCTTCAGGACGCGGGATTGGACAGTGACCATCTTTGTGCGAGCTCGACCATATCCAGCATCAACTGCCAAGACGTGGTTCAGCTTTGGAAGTACTTGCGTCATCGCAATATCCGTCCCTACTTCGAGATATTGACTCCTCAAGGGCGTTTATTGGAGCACCGCGATCTTGAAATCCATCCTTTGGAACTTCAAAAGCTATTCGAGGAGCTTCGCGAATTTGACGCTACGCTGGGACATGCCTGGGAAGCCCAGCCTCCATTGGTCGCCGCCAAATGTCTTCGTCACAAGTACTCCGCCTTGGTCAATGCGCAGGGCGATGTGTTTCCATGCGTTGGAATTGACTTCAAGATCGGAAATATTCTTGAGCGCCCATTGCGGATCATCCTTTCTGAAAGTGTTGTCATTCAGGATCTTAAGAATCATCGCGAAATGATCAAGGGACCATGCAAGTCCTGCGAAAAAGCCGAAGAGTGCTATGGCTGCCGCGGTGCGGCATTCCAGCTGACAGGCGATTATTTGGCATCCGATCCTTTGTGCTGGAAAAATGCAGGCAAGCAGGATCAGATTCATGCCTTGCCGGTGGATGCTGCCGAATATCTGCCACACAAGCCGCCGATGACAATGATCTCGCAGATCATTGAGGCAAGGGAAGCCAATGTGGTCACCGCGAAAATCGCGCCGGACAACCGATTCTTAGGCAAGAACGGCATTCTTGACCAGGAGGCGATACCCGAGCTGGTCGCCCAGGCGGCGGCAGCCTTGGATTCATTCCACTATGACGGCACGATCAGGCAGGGATTCCTGGCAATCGCCAGAGACATCCGGTGCCTCCAGGATATCCGCGTCAACGATCAACTGGCGATTTCAATGACCTCGGAGCACCCGCTCCCAGAGTGGTATCTCATTCGCTTTTCAGTAACGAATCAACACAATGTCATCTGCGCAAATGGCGAAATCAATGTTCGACTGCAAGAGTGATCTAAAGTACAAGCGACAAGCTACATAATGCGAATCTCCCTCTCCATCTTGTCCGTCCTGCTCTCGATGCTTGTTGCCAAAGCACAACCTCCGTCATTGGAGGACTTTACCACCAAGTTGACACCTCTGTCCGACATCCGTACCATCCAGGCAGACTTCACGATGCACCGGCATATCCAAGCACTTGATTTCAAGCTCGAGTTCAAGGGAATCCTTGCCCAGGAGCGAAATCATGCCTTGCGATGGGAAGTCATGTCCCCCTTGCACAGCATCTCCCTGTTCACGCCACAGCAATTTCGGCAATGGGACGAGCAGACCGGCAAGACAATCGCCATCAAGGTCAATGACATGCCTTGGGTCGCCATGGTCTTCAATGCCCAGACAAAATGGCTGGAAGGCGATCTCAATGGCCTGAAAGCCGACTTCAATATCGTACCCCAAGATGACCATACCCTTCAACTCGAACCTAAAACGCCACAAATCCAGGTCCTCTTCAAAAGCATCACCTTGACCTTTGCGCAGGATTATTCAGCCATCAAGACCATCCTCTTCGTGGAGCCACATGGAGATACCATCACAGTCGCATTCAGCAACGTCAGGAACAACCAGGATATTGAGGAGAAGCAATGGAAGCTCCCGACAGATTGACCGGTATCCTGAATACGATCAAGGCAAATCCTCGCAAGACATGGCTCGTCACGGCATGCCTAATCGTAGTCGCCCTTCTCGTCGTCGCCAGCAAGGCGTCATTTTCCCTTGACCTCCAGTCGATGTTCCCCAGCGATTCCCAATCCGGGGACATGTTCAAGGTTTTGCGATCCGCCAAGCTTGACAAGACGATCCAACTTGAGATCGACACGGGGCGACCTGGAGGAGTTGCGGAGAGCGCTGGGGCAATTCGCCAATTCGTAAGCGAGCTTGCCGAGCATCCGAAGCTTGAGGAGATTCAGCACGGATTTTCCGTTGACATGCGGCAGGCGCTTCAAGACATCCCAAGCCTCTTCCCAGTCTTGCTAAGCCCTGATCTCCTCGAAAATGCGGATCCAGAAATTGCTGCAACCACGGCCTTGAGAACCCTTGCAATGCCGGGAACACCAACGACCATCCTACGTCAGGACCCCTTCGGCTGGTCGCGACATATCATGCTGCCACTCAATAACTTCCAAAAACTCGTCAATCTAGACGTCAAACTTGTCGAGGGTATCCCGACAGATTCCGATAGCCAAAGAACGATCATCAGCGCACAAGCCGCTTTTCAAAACGGGCAGCCAGACGCGGAGCATATCCGAAAACTCTTGGACGACATACATAGCCTCTGCAGCGACAAGCTCCCGAACGCGACGATTTCCATCGTATCACCCCTAAACCACAATCTTGAGAACGAGTCTTGCGTCAAGCATGACATTCGTCTAGTCAACATTCTTGCCGCCATTGTGCTTATCGCATTGTTTTTCGGGTTTTATCGCGGTTCGCTTTCCGCCTGCTGGATTCCTGTCTTGCCTGTTTTTTCAACGGTTCTTGCCACGTCAATCCTCGCCTTCTTCTACAATTCTCTCAACCTGATCATTCTAGGGATTTGCGGAGGGATTGCGGGCTTGTCAGTTGACCAGGGCATTCATGTTTACTCCGTCCTCAACACTTACGGCAGCATGCGTGACTTATCCTCGATCTTCAAGCCATTGCTCATGAGCGTCCTGACCTCCGCCCTTGTCTTCGCCTCGTTGTCTGTTTCAGGAATTTCGGCATACGCGCAACTTGGCATGTTCTCCGCGCTTATTTTGGTTATCAATGCAGCCCTGTCAATCTTTCTTCTTCCGACATTGCTTAAGTTTCGTTCTGACAACACTTTCCAAGTTCCATCCTTCAAGCCGGGACTTCCACTTGCCCTTAGCGTTTCAGGCGCAGTTCTGCTTATTACGATCATTTCGATCCTTGCCTTGCCCAAGCTCAAACTTGACCTTTCTCCGACAGCCCTAGACGGCACATCCCCACAGACCATGCTCGCTGAAAAAGATTTCCAGCAGCGTTGGACGCCGCAAAATGCATCGATGATGGTTGTGACTGCCCCAACGCATGACAAGTTGCTGGAGCGATTGGAGGAATTGGACGACAGCCTCCCGCCTGAGGCATACCATCTGGCGAAACTATGGCCTTCTGAAAAACGGATGCAGGAAGCCGTGACGTCCTGGCAGCATCCGGATGTCCAAGGCAAGCTCCAAGCGCTTCAGGAAAAACTGGTCCAAGAATGCCAGAAGCGGAACCTCCCCAAGGACTTCTTCGCTCCATTTTTCCAGGTCTTTTCAAAGCCCGCTCCCGTGAATCCTCCTCAGTTTGTCCAAGGAATCGCACAACGAATCCTAAGATTTGCCCCGGCAAATGCCACCGCATTGGTTTTTCTTCCAAAACAAAAGTTTTCCGATCAATGGCTTGTCCAGCAAGACAGCGCATTTTTGTCACCCGAAGCGTTTCGGCAAGCAGCACTTAAGGACTTCACGCCACGCTTCCTACGTGTTTCCGCGTTGGCATTAGGCGGACTGACGGTTTTGTTGCTTGTTATTTACCGATCTCCATTCACGTTAATTTTGGTCATCCTCCCTGGGACTCTTGCGGCAATCTGGTGTGGCGGCTTGGCGGCGGCGACAGGATTCACCTTGAATCTGGCGACATGCTTCAGCGCCTTGATGCTGACAGGATTGGTCTTGGACTACGGAATCTTCGCCATACATCATCGACAATCCGCCACCGCCAGCATCCCGACAGCATTGGTGCTTTCCGCGGCGACGACCGTCCTGACGGCGGCGGCATTGCTGTTTTCGCGCCACCCCGTCTTGTTTCACACGGGCATCGTGCTCTTCTCTGGCATATCGGTCACCTGCCTGGCAGCATTGTTCGTAGTTCCCGCTATTTATACGGTTCTGGATCGTTTTCGTAAAAAATCTGTCATTTTGCTTGTGATAATGCCCTTGCTATTGGTCACGGGTTGCGCCAGCACCAAGCGCGAGCTTACGGCTATCCAAGCAACTCACGAATGGCAACAATACGCCAAACTTCCCCAAAAGACACTTTGGAATGCCAAGCTTGATGTGCTATGGTACAGCTTTCCCATGGTTGTGGCAGTCAATCAAACTGCGGACGATCTCTCAATCGTTGCAATGTCACCAACAGGAAATACGCTTTATTCGGCGACGCGTAGCGGTGTGTTCATCTCGGACATCCTTCCGCCAATCGCAAAAAAACGCATCTTTTCCAATTTGTCACAGGACTTCAGGAACATCTTCGCTGGGCAATCCGCAGCGCTGACTTTCCCGACCACGTTCCGAACGCCGATCGCATTCACTGGAAAGGACGGCGAGAAATTAACGATTGGCGGAGATCCAATGCAGCTGCAGTCAAAGCGCCTAGGGCGGTTTCCGTTTAGGCAATGGTCTGTCAAGTACGGTCCCTGGTCAGCCAAGGACAACGCACATGAATTCATCGTCTATCATAATCATAACATACGTTATTCCATCATGTTAACTCATAAGAAATAATGTCATTACTAAAAGACGCAATCTCAGAGCGAATCGCGGATTTCCAGGTTGTCCCAGGACAATCCGCCTCCGCAAAATGCCATTTCGACGAGGCATTCCCTGGATTTGAAGGGCACTTCCCTAACCTTCCAATCGTACCAGCAGTCTGTCTGATGCAGCTCATTCATATCCTCGCAGACAAATGCCTGGGAAAGACGACGTGCATTGCCTGCATCAAACACTTGAAATGCAAAATGCCAGTGATGGCTAACCAGACTGTCTGCGCCAAACTCAGCATTTCACAGGACTTTTCAGTACAAGCCGAACTCACAACAATACAAGGCGATTCCATCGCAAATGTAAAACTCTTGCTTGAGTAAACCCAATGTCTAGACGTAAATTCCAATTTTTCACAAGCAATCCTGGTGATCCAGCTCCAATTGCACTTGAAATCCAACATGTCGTTACCTTTAGCGAAGTCGATGCCTTGGGAATTGCATGGCATGGGCATTGCCCCAGGTTCTTCGAGTTGGCGCATACCGAGCTGATGCGTAAAATCGGATTGACCTACGAAGAATACAAAAAATACAATGTGGGAGCACCGATTGTCCAATGCCATATCGACTATTTCGTGCCCTTGCTTTTGGATGAAACAATCACCGTCCGGGCAGAAGTCGTCTGGAGCGATGGTGCGCGAATCAATGTCAACTACCTGATCAAAAAGCAGGATGGACAAATCGCATGCTCGGGATATACTGTCCAAATGCTCTTCGACATCACCACGAGAAAACCCTTTATCTTCGCGCCTGAACCTGTTCAAAACGCCTGGGACAAGTGGAAACAAGGCGAGATTTAACACGCAATGCCTAGGATACCCATCATCTTCGCGGATGCGATTTCAGCGGCGGGGTCCACAATACCCCAGGCGTTGGAAACGCTGTTCCAAGCTCGGCAACCCTTCGAAATGCCGACGCATTTCGATGCCCATGATACCCCGCATGGACTGTGCGAACTTCCGCCCTACGAGCATTCCAGGTCCTTCGCCTTGCTGGATGTCATTGTTGGCAGATTGCCGAAATTGCCTGAGGACACGCACCTGTTCCTGGCAAGCACCGTTGGTGCCATCGATTTGCTGGAGCGCCAGACTGACGACGAACCCTTGGATTGCCTCCAGATCCTCCTGAACTACGCCCAGGAACGCACGGGGTTGCGCCAGGCGACCTTGGTTGCGGCGGCATGCGCATCAGGCCAAAATGCGATTGCCCTGGCCTGTGGAGAAATCGCGGCGGGCGATTGCCGGAATGCATTGGTTATCGGCATTGACATCACAAGCGAGTTTGTCACAGCGGGATTCACCTCGCTGGGTGCAGTTTCCCGTTCATTGCCCCGTCCCTACTCGGTTGAACGGGACGGCTTGCTTTTGGGCGAAGGCTGCGGGGCATTGTTGCTTGCCGAACAAGCTCAGAATCCGTTGGCGACCGTCATCGGGACGACGTCATCCTGCGACGCCAGCCACATCACTGCCCCCGACCTTGCCGGAACGCACTTGGCGAAGACCATTCGCGATTGCCTTGCGCAAGCGAACCTGGAGGCGGATCAACTCGGCGCCATCCTTGGGCACGGCACTGGCACCTTCTACAACGATCAGGCCGAACTAGCCGCCCTGAATGCCGTAGTACCTACCGCACTCCCGTTATTTTCCCTCAAGGCGAATACAGGCCATACCATGGGCGCCTCTGGCGTGTTGCAAATCGCCTACGCGCCCCAGTTGATGAAGCACGGCAAACTACCACCTTCGGCGGGCGTGATCACACCCGAGGACAGCGCACGTGAATTCCTGGAAAAGCGCGAGATCAAGTCTCCCTTTTTCCTGTCGTTGAACATCGGCTTTGGCGGTCTCAACAGCGCCATCATCCTGGAGGTCGCCCAATGAACTCCATTCCCGCAGTCATCGTAACTCATACGACAGCAAGGGCAAGCCAAACAGGCTGGTCTGCGCAATACGCCAACCTCTCCGAACTCAAGCAGCAGCTCGCCGCACAAGACTCGCCCTTTCCAAAAGCAGACCTCGAGGACTTCAGACGGGCGGCCGACACTGTCAGGCTCGCACAACTCGCCGCAATCATCCTGGCGTACGACACCCAGGATTGGAATGCACAGAATACCAGTCTCGTCGGCTGGAACGGAACGGGTTGCCGGCACGCCAACCTGAAATACTGGCAAGACTATGTCGCCAACGGGAAAGACACCGCCCGTGCCTCGCTGTTTGTGCCTACGTTGCCGTCAATACCGATTTGCGAAGCCGCCATTGCACTCGACATCCATGGTTCCACTCAATTCTTGCAAACTCCAAGCGACACTCGCCTACTCCAGCGTCATCTTCGCGCATGCCTAGCGCAGGATCCAACCGTAAATCGCCTTCTGGTCTTTGAAGTCACTCCGGACTGGTGCGTTGCATTCAACTGGACGCCAACCACTGAAATCCCATCGGCAACTGACCTGAAACACGCATTCTTCCCCACAACCAACACTCGATAGCCATGTCAATCAAGCTCAAACTGATCTATCCAACCTGGCCCAAGCTCCCCAATCAGCCCAAATTCAATTTGCCGCCAATGGGGCCAGTCACCTTCGCCGCAACACTCCCCGAGTACGTCGATGTTGATTTCACGGACGAAAACGTCGAGACGCTTGATTTGACGACCAGCTATGACATATATGCCATCTCCTGCATGCTCACCTGCCAGACGCCACGGGCGTACGCC
>Ga0123334_1006769_pt1 | contig 10491 bp, 7 predicted proteins | sample BiotimSIPDNA_FD_89706 | JGI IMG/M metagenome (GOLD analysis project Ga0123334, IMG submission 89706) | Anaerobic biogas reactor microbial communites from Washington, USA - Biogas_R1 time_0 SIP DNA | ecosystem: Engineered > Bioreactor > Anaerobic > Unclassified | place: Washington, USA | collected... | reverse complement strand
TACAAAGGCTTTAGCTAAGATGATGTTACTTACTCTTCCCAAGGCTCTTGGCTTGTATACAATCTTTATTCTGGCTGTACGTGAACTTATACGAGCGTCCGGATACACGCTCGCCTGCTGGTACGGCAATGAGTGCTCTGATGAAAAGTCTCCCGCTCTGAAGCTGTACATCTTAAAATATCTGGTTCTTGTTTTTATTGCAATGTTGATATCAGCCTGTGACGCTGCGGCAAATCTGCTGTTCGTCAGACTGAGCTGAAATATACTGGAGGATGTTTAAATTGGCATTTTTTGACTTTGAGAGCTCCGGTCCGGGTATATCAAAACACGCTCCCAAAAAGAAGGGGGCAAAACTGTTCTTTGATATCCTGTTCAGGAGATTCTGGCAGCTTATGGGATTGAATCTGCTCTATTTCGTTTTCTTCGTCCCTCTGTTCCTTACGCTTTCCGTTATAAGCTTCTTTAACAGCTACACTGTCATAATCGTACTCTGTGCACTGCTGACGCTGTTCTTTATGGTCACTATCGGACCGGCCACCGCCGGAATGACAAAGATCATCAGGAGCTATCTCATAGATAAACATTCATTTATGGTGCGTGATTTCTTCAGGGCGTTCAAACGTAATTTCAAGAAGTCCTCGATAATCGGCTTCCTTGACTGTCTGATATTGTTTTCCGTGTATGCATCACTGAATGTCTACCCTGTTATGGCATCACAATACAATATGAAGCTGCTTTACGTTCCAATGACACTCACACTTAGCATAGCTCTCATCGTAATGATGATGAATTATTATATCTACCTCATGCTCATTGCTACGAACCTGTCATTGAAGAATCTTATAAAGAATTCATTTGCACTGACATTCGTGGCTATGAAGACAAACCTTCTGACTACCATCGTTTCATTCGCCTGTATCGGTCTGATGTTCTTCCTCATGCTGTATGTCACTCCGGTATTCATGGTGCTGATAACTATTTTCCCGGCAGCGTTCATATGCTATGTGACCTGCTTCAACAGCTATCCGGTCATACAGAAATACGTTATCAATCCATACTACACAAGCATCGGTGAGATCAATCCTGAGCTTGTAGAGGATGAACCGGATGACGAAGACGTCATCTTCGAGGACAGAGGCGGCGAGGAAAAGCCTATCGAAAAGCGCAAAAAAGGCAAAGGCAAGAGAATATCCTGATATAAACAGCGGGCGAACAATGTTCGCCCGCTTTCATATACTTATACAACAAGAAAAGGGACTGCATTTGCAGCCCCTTTAATATTATTTATTCTTCTTTGCCTCGATGTCAGCAAGAGCGTCCTTGCGTGACAGGTTGATCCTGCCCTGACGGTCGATCTCTGTTACCTTAACAACGATCTCGTCGCCGATAGTAACAACATCCTCTACCTTCTCAACTCTCTGCTTGTCCAGCTTGGAAATATGTACGAGTCCGTCCATACCGGGAACGATCTCAACAAATGCACCGAAGTCCATGATCCTTACGACCTTGCCACGGTAGATAGCGCCTACCTCAGGACCGTTTGCGATAGTCTCAACGATCTGGAGGGCCTTTCTGCTGTTGTCTCCGTCAATACCGCTGATGAATACATTACCGTCATCGTTGATATCGATCTTAACATCACAGTCAGCAGAGATCTTCTGGATAACTTTTCCGCCGGAACCGATTACCTCTCTGATCTTGTCAGCAGGTATCTTTGTCTGGAGCATCTTAGGAGCGTACTTGTTTACGCTAGATCTTGACTCAGGGATAGCCTTGAGCATTATCTCATCAAGTATGTAGAGACGAGCCTTTCTTGTCTTCTCAAATGCCTCCTTGATTATTGCAGGTGTAAGTCCATCTACCTTGATATCTACCTGGATAGCTGTGATACCCTTCTTGGTACCGCCAACCTTGAAGTCCATATCGCCGAAGAAGTCCTCAAGACCCTGGATATCTACCATTGTCATGAAGTCATCACTGTCTGGCTTTGTGATAAGTCCGCAGGAGATACCAGCAACAGGAGCCTTGATCGGTACGCCTGCATCCATAAGAGCAAGTGTTGAACCGCAGATAGAACCCTGTGAGGTCGAACCGTTGGATGAAAGAACCTCTGATACGAGTCTCAGTGCATACGGGAACTCGTCAACTGAAGGAATAACAGGAGCAAGAGCTCTCTCTGCAAGAGCACCATGACCGATCTCACGGCGTCCGGGTCCTCTGCTTGGCTTTGTCTCGCCTACAGAATAGCTCGGGAAGTTGTACTGGTGCATATATCTCTTGGACTCTTCTTCATCAAGTCCGTCGATCTTCTGTGCGTCGCTTACAGGTCCGAGTGTAGCAATTGTGAGAACCTGTGTCTGACCTCTTGTAAAGAGACCTGAACCGTGTACTCTCGGGAGAAGTCCGACTTCTGCTGCAAGAGGACGGATCTCATCGATACCACGGCCGTCAACACGCTTGCCCTCATAGAGCCAGTTACGAACGATCTTCTTCTGGAGCTTGTAGATGCACTCATCTATCATAGCGATCTGCTCAGGATACTGCTCATCGAACTTAGCGTGGATATCGTCAACGATAGGAGCAAGTCTCTCGTCACGTACATTCTTGTCGTTTGTATCAAGAGCAAACTTTACTCTCTCAGCAGCAAACTCCTCGATAGCGTCGAACATATCGTGGTCAACTTCCTGTGACTCGAACTCGAACTTAGGCTTGCCGATCTGAGCACGGATATCGTTGATGAATGCTACCATCTTCTTGATCTCTTCGTGACCTGTCATAATAGCCTCAAGCATCTTATCCTCAGGAACCTCGTTTGCGCCTGCCTCGATCATAACGATCTTCTCAGCAGTACCTGCAACTGTAAGGGTGAGGTCTGTCTTGGCTCTCTGCTCAAGTGTAGGATTGAGAACGATCTCACCGTCAACAAGACCTACGTTGATACCAGCGATTGGTCCGTTCCACGGAATATCGGAAATAGAAATAGCGATAGAAGTTGCGATCATACCAGCGATCTCAGGAGAATTGTCAGGCTCTACTGAGAGAACAGTCATTACAACTGATACATCATTTCTCATGTCCTTCGGGAAAAGAGGACGAATAGGTCTGTCGACACATCTGGATGTGAGGATAGCCTTCTCAGTGGGCTTTCCCTCTCTCTTTGTGAAAGATCCCGGGATCTTGCCTACGGAGTAAAGTCTCTCCTCATAGTCAACTGAAAGCGGGAAGAAATCGATGCCTTCTCTTGGCTTTGCGCTTGCAGTTACATTTGCCATAACAACTGTCTCGCCGTAGCGTACCCAGCATGAACCGTTGGAGAGTCCGCAGGTCTTACCGGTCTCTACTACGAGAGGTCTTCCGGCATAGGTCGTTTCAAAAGTTCTGTAATTCTCAAACATAGTATACCTCCATTGATAGTTTTTTACATCTATCAGAGAAGAGCCTTTAGAAGTTAGAGGCAAAGGATAGCTGTTTGTACGGATATACCATCAGCATATCCCTTGCCTCTGACTTCTAATCCCTGATTCTCTAATAGACTTAAAGGCAGAAGGGCATAATGCCCCGCTGCCTTCATCATCATAAAATTACTTACGGAGACCGAGCTTCTCTACGATAGCACGATATCTGTTGATGTCCTTCTTCTTGAGATAAGCGAGAAGGTTACGTCTGTGACCAACCATCTTGAGGAGTCCTCTTCTGGAGTGGTGGTCATTCTTGTGGCTCTTGAGGTGGTTTGTAAGATCATTGATCCTTCTTGTAAGGATAGCGATCTGAACCTCAGGAGATCCTGTGTCATTTTCGTGTGTTCTGTTAGCTTCGATAACAGCGTTCTTTTCTTCTTTCAGTAACATTGAAAGCACCTCATATAAATATATTCCGCCAACTTAGAACAGGGTGAAAAACGAGGTCACGCCCATGTCCAAGTACACGGTGATAATATTATAACACAAAAACTTATGTTTGTAAAGGGCTTTTTGAGATTTTTCTGTGAGATGACTATATGTATTTTTAATATAAGCGCCCTGCCACGAAGGACAGGGCGCTTATCATCAGCTTTTTACCGTTTATTGTTTCAGTGTATCCGGTCTTTATCAACCCTTAGCATCCGGATACTCAAAACCGGTTACCTTCCAATATGTTGTATTGCCGTTTCCTGTGTACTCTGCGTACATACGCTGACGTGAATCACTACCTGCTGTAATACGTGAATGACAAACGAAATCAACTATCACTTCGTCAGATGTTACATCTGTAATGTCCATATCAGTTTTAGGATCTGAAGGTAAAGAGCATTCTCCCCAGTATATCTCGACCTGAGAGTTATCATATTTACCGTAAAGCCTGCCATCTATATCCTTGAATGTAGGATAGTCGCCCTCAAACATATCAGGAAACTGCTCGTCAATAAACTCCGGTGTCACATACGCTTCAAGATAGTTCCTGAGAGCAGCGGCGCTTTCAAACTCTGTGCATACTGCATAGGGATGGGACTCGTCGTCGCTCGGTACCTTAGCAACAGATTCATCTGTGTAGAATACTCCGTAGTTGGCGAGGCGCTCAAGATTTTTATAACCGTCATAGGTTTTTGCAAGGAATATTTTTTTCTGCTGTTCTTCTGTATAGTTCTCTGAATAATGATCGATCTTAAGACTTCCATCGCTGTCAAGTGTGAAACTGAATGAAACATCAGTGCTTCTTGCCCAGTCAGGACCTTCGTTGGCACTGAAGAGCAGATATGCATCTATAACATGTGAGTTTTCATAGGTCTGGTCGCCGTTTATGTCCCCAAGCATTTTGAAAACAGGGCATGACTTTGTGGGATCAGCCTTGAGATATACTGCACCATTGTACTCGATAACTGTTGTGTATTCATCCTCTGTGATGAAATCTCCGATCGGGTGACTGCTGAGATCATAATCATCAAAATTGTTGATGTTTATGGAATAAAGCTCAGAAAATCCCTTGTCTGTATATATATTGTGGATAGTATCCTTCAGGCTGTCAAGACTGTCATAGCCCTCCAGTCTTCTGTAGTATGCAGTAAATTCTGAATCACGCTGGATCTTGAACGAGATGTAATCATCGACTGAGTCTGTCTCGTCAACCTTTACCTGACCGCACTCCCACTCATTATAGAAGTTCAGATGGCTCTGGATAAGTTCTTCAGCTGATTCATAAGATCCGTTATTTGTTGTCGGCACCTGATCAGGATCATTGTACTCTGTTACACCATTTCTTTCTACAGTATCTATATACCAGCCGCCTGATCTTGTGTTGCGGAGTATGTGGAATACAAGGGTCTCCTCATCGCACTTCTGAGGATCAGTGTCAGACACTATATTAGTCATGCACTTTCTGCTTGCATAGAACTCGTTGTCAGATACTTTCCTTATATCGATATTCTCATCGATCCAGTAGTCAAAATTGCCTGAGCCGCCCATCCCGTTCACATAAAGCTGTCCGTCATATGTCATATATCTTATCATTGACATCTCATACGGGATCACACTGCCTGCCGGGAACTGATCAGATGTGAATTCGCCGCCGAACATACCCTCGGGAGCGGGAACAGGTCCGTACAGAGCCTCATACTCCATCTGGAGAGAAGCCATATCCGGATATCTCTGATCGATAACCTTGTACCAGTACGATTCATCAACGCTTCCGGAAGCATCATTCTGGTCGAGCTTGAACATAAGCATATTATCCTTGTCAACATTAAGCTTTTGATTAACAATGCTGTTCTCAAATTCAGCGTATCTTTCCGTCAGATCCTTTGCCGGCCCCATAAACTTGCTTACATCTTCTTTTGTGGGCTCTGTGGTGTCAACTGTCTCGTTCTCGGATGTGGTAGTGTCACTGGGAGCGGACTTTTTAAGGCTGTTCATAAGCGCTGCGCCGCCGCCGAATCCTCCGGCTATGATAGCTATTGCTGCTGCAATACCGGCAAATCTATGCCATACCGGCCGCTTGTACTGTTCAACACCCTTTACATCTCCGTCATTTTCACTGACTATTTCTGAAACTATGTTGTATTTTCTCTCGCTCATCGCAAATATTCTGTCTTTCTCTTCGTCGGTGAGTACAGGAAACTCCTGTGAGAGTTTCTCCACAGTCTCATCGTCAACATCATCAAATAAATCGTTCTTTCTTCTCATACAAAATCCCTCCTTACAGACTAACTCCGGCTTCAAGCAGGAGCTCTCTGAGCTTGCTCCTTGCTCTGACGCTGCGCTTCTGAACTGCCGCCGCTGTCATGGAAATAGCTTTCGCTATCTCAGAAGCCGTCCTGTTGTAATAGTACTGCTGTATGATTATGGTTGAATCAGGTTCGCCAAGCTGTTTTACCTTGTCTATCAGTATGCTGTTGCGGTCAGATATCTCTGCATTCTTCTGCACATCTGTATCTGCTGCAAACTCCTTGAAGCTTTCATCATCGTCTATCGATACAGCTCTTCCGGTTGACGGAGCAAGTCTGCGGTACGCATCTATCGCCCTGCGCTTTGCTATAACTCCGATATATGACTTCAAGTCCTGATCCATATTGCTGCCTTTGTCAAGTGCCCGGTATATATCGGCAAATGCGTCACTGACACATTCCTCTATATCCTCACGAGTTCCGCAGCTTCTCAATTTATTCATCACAATTGCATATACGTAGTTACAGTATTCATCAAAAAGCGCGCGTCGGCCAAGTGCCGGCGTATCCTTCATATACGCTCTGAGCTCACTGTCTGTCATAAGCATACCTCCCTGATCATTTTTTAAGCGATCGCTTTCATTACATACTCTCGTTGATATATTTGCAATTCGGACAGTGTTTCTGAAATATTTATTATTCTACCACATTTTTTAGTGTAATTCAAGTCGCTGATTGACTTTTTATCGAACATATGTTATAATATAAGGTAAAGATCATGAAAAAGGAGCGTGAAATATGTCCGATATCAAAGAGATAATGAAGTCAGTTCTCAGCGATGAAAAGCTGCTCAGCAGCAAGGCTTTCAGAGACAAGGTGTATACGGATCAGCCTATACTGCGTCCAGCTTCACAGCTCCGCCGCCCTGAAACTCCCCGGAAGATAAAGGAGATGAAAAGCCTCGCCTTCTCACCCGAAGCCTACTGGAAAACAAGTGCCTGGCTATTTTATACTCAGGGAAAATTTATGGAGAACTACACCGATGACTTTCCGCTATCAGATGAGTTTACCAGCTATTACCCTACTTACCGTGATCTTGACAGTGAACAGCTCCGGAGCTATTTCGCATGGCGTACAGCAGTCAGAAATGGTATCGTAAATGCCGCTCCTCTCCCTTTTGCGCTTATTTATATGTATGAGCTCATTAACGGTATCGGCTGGGATGAACCATCAAGAGGACTTGAGCTCCTCGACAGCTTCTGCCGCAGCTATTCGGCCTCTCAGCCTGCTATCAATAAATACTGGCGGTTGTGGACAGCAGATATGGCTGCTTACTATCAGCTACCGCCGGAAATGCTCCCGGATCACCCGGATATACAATGGGATAAGAACGTCCTCGCCCTCCAGAACTGGGAGGATCAGAGCGACGAGGAGCTGTATGCGGCGATCTCCGAAATGTCAGGCTATCAGCCGGAAAATTCAAGATTTTTCACAGAATACTCTGATATATTCATCGAGAACACTGTGGCCTGCTTCAGAAGGCTGTCCGAATTCTTCCGTGACCACAGAAAGAGATCCCTGTGCAGCCACCTGTTCGGCAATCTCACGGAAATGACTTATCATATGTTTGAATCTGCAGTGTTCTACGACAGGGAATCGCTGCGGAGCTGTGAATATTCATTCAACAGCATACACTCATTTACCTGTACCAGCGGCGTGTGGAGATGCAGGAAATACTACGGAAACCGTTCAAGAAACAAGGTCCTGGGCAATATCATAAAGGCTGTAGACTCCGCTCTGCGTGACAGATACGATTACCGCTTCAAACTGAGAACAGAGGATGTCTCCAAAAGCATCCTTACCATAATCACCAAAGAAGTCCAGAGAATATATGAACTGCACAAGCGTGCCGAAGCTCCTAAAATAGAGATTGACCTCTCCCGGCTTGAAACTATCCGCAAGGCTGCTGACATGACCCGTGACAAGCTCATCGTTGATGAGGATATCACCGAGGAGCCGCCTGCCCCGACTGAGGATCAGGCCGCACCGGATGAAGCCTCATCGGAAAACGATATCCTTGACCCGGGCGAGACAGCCTTCCTGCTGGCTCTCCTGACGGGCAGTGACTGGAAACAGGCTGCAAAGGATTCCGGCAGGATGCCGTCCATACTGGCAGATTCCATAAACGAAAAACTGTTTGAACTGTTCGGGGACACTGTTATCGATTTCTCCGATGACAGCCCTATCCTCATAGAAGACTATACCGACGAGCTGAAAGGAATGTTCCGTGTATGAATAATACAATAATACCTAAGAGACTGGCATCCGCCGTTATCAACTCCCTCAAAGGCGGAGTTGTGCCGCGAGTTGGACTGCCATATATAACAGTCGGCCGTGAGACTGAGATCGACGCCCTGCTCCACGATGTGGATATCATTTCCGAGGGCGGAGCTTCTTTCCGCTTCATCGTCGGAAAATACGGCAGCGGCAAAAGCTTCCTGCTCCAGACCATACGCTCTCACGTTATGGACAGGAATTTCGTCGTGGTGGACGCTGACCTGTCACCGGAAAGACGCCTTCAGGGCACTAAGGGACAGGGGCTTGCCACATATAAGGAGCTTATACGAAATATGTCCACAAAGACCCGTCCGGACGGCGGCGCACTCACTCTAATTCTCGACAGGTGGATAAGCAATATCCAGTCGGAAACTGCCGCAGAGACCGGGCTCAGCGATGATTCTCCGGAGTTTGCAAAGGCTGTGGAAAAGAAGATATTTGAAGTCATCGGCGCTCTCAATGAAATGGTGCACGGTTTCGATTTTGCAAAACTCCTCACTATATACTACCGCTCATATGCCGAGGGAAATGACGAGAACAAGGCAAAGGTTGTAAAATGGTTCAGAGGAGAATATGTCAACAAAACAGAGGCTAAGTCTGAGCTCGGCGTGAATATTATCATATCCGATGACGACTGGTACGAGTACATCAAGCTCTTTGCCATGTTCCTCAAAAAGGCAGGTTACAGCGGACTGCTTGTGCTGGTCGACGAGCTGGTGAATATATATAAGATACCAAACAGCATCACAAGGCAGTACAACTACGAAAAGATACTCACCATGTACAACGATACCCTTCAGGGCAAGGCTAAGTACCTTGGCATCATAATGGGCGGAACTCCTCAGTGCATCGAGGATACACGCCGGGGCGTATACAGCTATGAAGCACTCCGCTCCCGTCTTGCAGATGGCAGATTCGGCCGTGAGGGCATAAGGGATATGCTGGCTCCGGTCATAAAGCTCACTCCCCTCACCTATGAGGAAATGCTGGTGCTTACAGAAAAGCTGTCCGATATACACTCTCAGCTCTTCGGCTACGCTCAGAGGATAACTCAGGAGGACATGATAGCCTTCATCACTCAGGAATACTCCCGCATAGGCGCTGATTCCCACATAACGCCCCGTGAGGTGATACGTGATTTTATCGAGCTGCTGGATATCGTTTATCAGAACCCGGCTATCGATATTTCCGGCTTCATAAGCTCAGGCAATGCTCTTGGCAGCTCCCCTGCTGATACGGAGCAGACTGATGATGAGTTTGCAGAATTCGAGATCTGACAAGGAGGAGTTATGGATATATTCGACAGATACGCTCCCTTTGTACAGGATTTCATCTATCGGAACAATTGGGAATCTCTGAGAGCGATACAGGCTGCTGCCGGCGACGCTATATTCAATACCGACGAGAACGTACTGCTCTCAGCCTCAACTGCCTCAGGCAAGACCGAGGCAGCCTTCTTTCCCATACTCACCCTCTTTTCCGAGGATATGCCCCGCTCTGTGGGCGCAATTTACATCGGGCCGCTGAAAGCGCTCATCAACGATCAGTTCACAAGACTGAACGATCTCTGCGAAGAGGCTGATATACCGGTCTGGCACTGGCATGGCGATGTGGCTCAGTCTCACAAGAACAAGCTGCTGAAACATCCCTCAGGCATTTTGCAGATAACTCCGGAATCCCTCGAAGCCATGCTGATACGCAAGCACTCCGCCATATCAAAGCTTTTCGGCGATCTGCGCTTCATCGTCATCGATGAGGTACACTCCCTCATGCGCGGCGACAGAGGCGGCCAGACGCTCTGTCTGATCGAAAGACTGTCTGCCCTCGCTGGAGTAAATCCTCGCAGGGTCGGCCTTTCCGCTACCATTGGCGATCTCGAAGCCACCGGCGAATTTCTCGCCGCAGGTACTGGACGGGGCACGGTAATCCCCCGTATCGAATCAAAAGGCAGCAAATGGCGGCTCTCCATGGAGCATTTTTATATCAGCCAGAATGAGCCCGAGGATAAGGCTGACGAC
>Ga0123334_1006762_pt1 | contig 10498 bp, 8 predicted proteins | sample BiotimSIPDNA_FD_89706 | JGI IMG/M metagenome (GOLD analysis project Ga0123334, IMG submission 89706) | Anaerobic biogas reactor microbial communites from Washington, USA - Biogas_R1 time_0 SIP DNA | ecosystem: Engineered > Bioreactor > Anaerobic > Unclassified | place: Washington, USA | collected... | reverse complement strand
TTGCCCGCAAACGGGCTTGCTTATCGAAGACCGCGCAGCGCGTGCTGGTTGTTCCCTGGTCAATCGCGATAATATACTTTTTCATGATGCCTCCAATATGACACAATCATACCAAGTTGTTATAAAATTAGGGTCGGGTTCATGCCAGGATTTATTCGCTCGAGTAAATGAAATGGTAATTAGCCAGGCATGAACAGGAGACTTTATGCAAAACAATCTGTTTGACATCATCATTATCGGTGGTGGCGTGGTGGGGAGCATGATCGCGCGCTTTCTTTCGCGCTATGAGCTGAGAATACTGCTCATCGAGAAAGAAGCCGATTTGGGTATGGGCGCGTCATCCGCCAACACCGCCATCATCCACGCCGGTTACGACCCCGTACCTGGCTCGCTCAAGGCCAAACTTAACGTGCGTGGCAACGCGCTTTTTGAGCAGCTCTCCCAGGAGCTTGGTTTCGCTTTTGAACGTTCCGGCGATATGGTCGTTGCCATCGGAGAAGAAGAATGGCCAAACCTTCTTGCCCTTTACGAGATGGGTATACAAAACGGTGTGCCCGATATGCGCCTTTTTGACGCTGGTGAGGTCAAACGCCGTGAGCCTAAGATCAACCCATCAGCGATTGGCGCGCTCTGGGCAGGCACGACCGGTATCGTTGACCCCTTTCAAGCCACCATCGCTGCCGCTGAGAACGCGGTGATGAACGGTGCCACCGTTTTGCTCAACACCCGTTTTGAAGATTTTATTATTGAAGACGCGCGAATCAAGGGCATCAAAACCAACCGTGGTAACTTCCGCGCGCGCTGGATTATCAACGTCGCGGGCATACACGCTGATGCAGTCATGCACCTCGCCAACAGTAACCCGACCTTTAAAATTACACCCCGCCGGGGAGAATATTACGTTTTTGATCCAGCTGATGTGCAAATCAACAATGTGCTTTTCCCGGTACCTTCTGCCAAAGGCAAGGGCATTTTAGTGACAACCACCGTGCATGGCAACACCATGGCGGGACCCAACGCGCAAATCATCGCTGATAAAGAAGATACCGCCACCACCGCTGAAGGTATGGCAGAAGTGGTGAGTGGCGCGCAAAAGCTTGTTCCAAGCATCAACCCGCGCTACACCATCGCCACTTTCGCCGGCTTGCGCGCGATGGGCAACGCGCCTTGTAAAACACCCGGCGTGGATTACCATGCGGACTTTTTAATAGAAATCGAGCCTGACATTCAAGGGCTCATCAACGTTGCCGGCATAGAATCGCCTGGCTTAAGTGCTTCCCCTGCCATCGCTGAATACGTGGTGGAACTGCTCAAAGAGGCTGGTGAAACATTGAAAGAAAAGAGTGATTTCAATCCCATCCGACCCGCCCGACCCCGCTTCCGCACGTTGAGCCACGCGGAACGCCAGGTTTTGGTCCAAACCGACCCAGCCTACGCGCGGGTCATCTGCCGTTGCGAAAACATCACCGAAGCCGAAATCGTGCGCGAAATCCACGCGCCCATCCCAGCCACAACCTACGACGCCATCAAACGCCGCACCTGGCTTGGCACTGGGCGTTGCCAGGGTGGTTTTGATATGCCCCTGGTCACCCGGATTTTGGCACGCGAACTGGACATATCTGAATTGGAAGTCAGCAAACGTGGCGAGGGTTCGCGCTTTCTTTTCCGACAAAGCAAAGACAGCCAGGAGAGCGACCATGAAGCATAACTATGACGTTGTCGTCATTGGCGCGGGCCCCGCGGGGCTGGCAAGCGCTATCGAGGCGAAAAAGTCCGGTGCGGATAAGGTTTTGGTCATCGAGCGCGACCGCGAACCAGGTGGCATTTTGTTGCAGTGTATTCATAATGGATTTGGCTTACACACTTTTAAGGAAGACCTGCCCGGTCCCGCCTACGCGCAGCGTTTTATCGATGAAGCCCACGCGCTTGGTATAGACTTTTTGCTGGATACCATGGTGATGGAAATCACCCCCGAACGCCAATTATGGCTTTCCAGCGCGCGCAAGGGTTACTTTAGCCTTGACGCCAAAGCGATTGTTCTGGCGATGGGTTGCCGCGAACGAACTCGCCCACAAATCCGCATTCCTGGCATGCGACCCGCTGGTGTTTTTACCGCCGGCACCGCCCAACGCTGGGTGAACGTGCAGGGCTTTATGCCCGGAAAACGCTTTGTCATCCTCGGCTCTGGTGATATCGGCATGATTATGGCGCGCCGTCTGACCCTTGAAGGCGCCAAAGTTGAAAGCGTTTTGGAAGTGCAAAACTATCTCTCTGGTCTCATGCGCAACTACGTGCAGTGCCTGGAAGACTGGGATGTGCCCCTGCGCCTGCGCCATACCGTCAAACGCGTTATCGGCAAAAACCGTGTTGAAGCGGTGGAAGCTGTCGCTGTTGACGAAAAGTGGCAATTTATCCCTGGCACGGAGCAGATGATCCCCTGTGATACGCTTTTGCTCTCGGTTGGTCTCATCCCGGAGAATGAACTGAGCAAAAAAGCTGGTGTCTCATTAAGCCCGGTCACTGGCGGGCCGATCGTTGATCAGAACTTCCAGACCAACCTACCCGGCATCTTCGCAGCCGGTAACGTTGTGCATGTTTACGACTTGGTTGATTATGTTTCCGAAGCCGGCAATCAAGCCGGGCATGGCGCGGCGCTGTTTGCGAATGGCACGCTTTCAAAGCCCCAGAAAAGCATTAAAGTCAACGCGGGTAGAAATGTGCGCTATGTCGTGCCCCAGTTTTTAGACCCGCGAGCCTTAAAAGACGAAGCTGTGGTTTTGCAATGTCGGGTAACACAACCTATCGAAGAAGACGTTTGGTTTGAAGTCCGCAGCGAGAGCCAGTCCATCGTTCGCCGCTCAGACCGATACGCCCGACCCGGCGAGATGGTGAGCGTCAAGCTGACCCCATCGATGTTCGATGACGTCCTGAAGGCTGGCGAACTTTTCCTGGATATTTACGCGAAATCGGAGGCTTAGCATGGAAGAGAAAAGCTTTATCTGCACCGCTTGCCCAATGGGTTGCAGACTCATTGTGCGCCTTGAGAGTAACGAAGTCGTTCAGGTTTTGGGAAACCGTTGCAAACGAGGCGAAAATTATGGCACTCAGGAAGCCACCGTGCCCAAACGCATGCTTGCCACGACCGTCCGCGCGCATGGGGGGATACACCCGCTTTTGCCAGTCTACACTTCAGCCGAAGTGCCCAAAGCCAAAATGCAGGAAATCCTGGTGATTTTACGCGAGGTGGATATCACCTGCCCGGTAAAAATGGGCGATGTCCTCCTGAAAGACATCGCCGGCACAGGGGTTGACATCCTCGCCAGCCGGGATTTGTAAACGTTTTTTTGGGCAACATGCTCAATCATGCCAACAAAAAGGCTACGGGAGTTTATACCGTAGCCTTTCTTCATTTCATTCAGGAAAGAAGCTTTAGTTTCGTTCTTCTTCCACGATTTTAACGCCGCTGCTGGCGCCAATGCGATTCGCGCCGGCTTCGATCATCGCCCGCGCGTCCGCTAAACTGCGCACGCCACCAGAAGCTTTCACACCCATTTCGGGACCCACAACCGCGCGCATCAAGCGCACATCTTCCACCGTTGCCCCACCGCCAGCGAAGCCAGTTGAGGTCTTCACAAAATCCGCGCCCATGCTCTCGGCGATCAGACAAGCCTTTACCTTTTCCTCTTCAGTTAAGAGGCAGGTTTCAATGATGACCTTCACAATCGCGTCATATTGATGCGCGACACGCACCACCTGGCGAATGTCATGCGCCACGTTAGCCAATTCATCAGCCTTAAGTTCGCCAATGTTGATGACCATGTCAATTTCTGTGGCACCTTGCAGGATGGCGTCTTCAGTTTCAAAGACCTTGGCTTCGGTGCTCATCACGCCGAGCGGGAAACCCACCACAGTAGCGATTTTCACATCAGTATCTTTGAGCAGTTCCGCGCAGGTATTGACCCAATAGCTGTTCACGCAAACCGCAGCAAAGTTATACTTGGCAGCTTCTTCACAAAGTGCCACAATCTGCGCCTCAGTGGCATCGGCTTTGAGCAGGGTGTGGTCGATCATCGCGGCGATGCTTTTGGCGTTTTGTGGGGCGTTATCATCCAGTTCTATCTCCAGCAAGCGACCATTTTGGTTAAAAACAGCGCTTAACTTTGTGTTTCCGTAACCCACTGTGTTTTTACGTTGATACTCGAATGTTTTTTCTTCTTCCATGGCGTTCTCCGTTTATTTTCTGTTTCTATTTTACTCTTGATTGGCGCCAAGCATCAACTAAGTTTAATCTTCCTCATCCAAGAAATAAACACAACCCACAAATTCATCATTAATCATATAGCCAAGATTATATCCAAAACGGGTGTCTCCCTTTTCTGGCGGATAGGTTTCAAGCAAGCTTTTGCCATGTTCGGCGAAAAAGTCATATTCAGCTTTTTCGGGCACGGTGTAGGTGTGCCATTTGCCTGGTGGGTCAAGCTCTTCGACCTTCAACGCCCGACAAGCCAAAATCTTACCCAAATTCTCACGCATTTCATCGGCTTGTTCCGAGTCCAAATAATTTTTGTAAAGCTCTGGCACGGCGTCTTCGCTTACGGTTATGGCTAAGTACGACCCATCCAGTCTCCTGCTTCCCGTTTCGGATGGAAGCAAAGTAGCCTGCTCAATATTTAAGCGGGTAATGGTTTTGTCTACATTGACCGTCCATAAAGTGATGCCAAACAGGAACACGCTCACCACCAGCACCAGTGCCAGGCGTTTTAGGTTTTTGCTCAGTTCCATCACAGCTAAAGCGACCAACAACAGCGCCAAAAAGACCATGAACACATGGGCTACCAGTCGGCTGCGCGTGAAACCATAGGCTGCCTCGTACATCATCAGACGTTTAAAAGCGGAAACCAGTATCAAACCAACCTGCGCCAAAAGCAATGTCGCCAGGATGGAAAATGCCATGCTCTCTTTGCGACTTTCGCGTTTGGTCACCGAAGCAAAGAGATAATGCAGCACCGCGGCAATACTGGCAACGACCATCAACTGATTGAAACCTTCCACGGCATAGCTGGAAAAATTGTAGGCACCTTCATGCACATTCGCCATGCCACCAAAAAAGATATGCCATTGAACGATGATAAAAAGCAAAAACAGGAGATTGATCAGCGCCAAAACCACCATCGCGGTGATATTGGGTAAAAAGGGAGCCAACAGGGCGTTATCGGGTTCAACAGCCTCCACACGATGGGAGCGGCTAAGCATATAGAATAGAACACCCGCCAGGCCCCAGAAAAAGAACAAGACGAGGAAAAACTGTGGCCAGAAACCTTCTACCGATCCAAATTTGAAAAAGTTCAGGAATGTTTCGATATGTTTAGCAAAATTACTGTCTGCTGATGACAACAATTTTCCAAAAAGCAGCAAAATGGGCAGGGCGATAACCAATCCCAAAACAACCGCGCCAAAAATGCCCAGCAACTTTTTGCGTCTATCAGGATTGCTTTCGGTTCGGGATCGTTCCACAAACGCCCTGGGAAAACCAATCATCCCATGCGCGTAAAAAAAGAAATAGCGCTTAAAGTATTCACGTATGCGATAAACTGCCCATTGTCCGCTTAGCATGCTCATGAGCACTAAAGGTAAAGCGATTGCGACAAAGATGATCAACGCTGCCACAGTAAAAGGCTCAACACGGAAGATGGTCAATGTCGAAGAAATGGATACCATCGCCATAAGTGGCCAGGTTTGCCAGGGGATTTTGCGTTTTTCTGCCAGGCACAAAATGATCGCTCCAAGCAAAAGCGCGTTCACAATGATGGCAAACTGCTTACCAAATGGCTGGTCATAAACAAGCAAGTCAATTCCCAACGCCAAAACAAATGCCATCAGAAACAGCAGCCAGGTATGTTTGATGAGCGCCACATCTTTGGGCTTTGGCTGTGATGGGGGTGGTGGGACAGGCGGCAAGCCATAATAAGGTAAAGAGGCTTGTGACATTGGCTCTTGTACCAGATTTTCGTTCTGTAAATTTTGTTCAGTATTCATCTCAAAAAACCTTTCATATAAATTGTAACGCAATCCATCATACTCATTTTTGCGTCTCAAACCCTCTCAAAAGCTATCAACGCCCTCCAAATTCCTCGCAGGCAGGACATCCACAAATCAGGCAGAACATTTCAAAAAAAGTGATGACAAAAGTAACCTTCTATAAATGTTTACTTTCACTAAGACAGCTATCCAACTATGCTATACTTTAAATATCTCACAATGGTAGGTTAACTCATGAAAACAGTTAAAATTTTCACCGATTCAACCGCATACATCCCAAAAGAGTATGTCGAAAAGTATGACATCGGTATCATTCCATTAACCCTGAATTGGTTAGGCAAATCGTATCTGGATGGCGTTGAGATAGGCGCCACCGAGTTTTACGAACAGCTGGCAGCCAGTACTGAGCTTGCCACAACAAGCGCGGTCTCGATGGGACAATTCATCGAAGCTTTCAAGCCCTATCTGGACGAGGGTCGTGAAGTGTTCTATTTAGGTTTCACTTCCGGGCTAAGCGCCACGGTTGACTCTGCTTTCCAGGCTAAAAAAGCGATGGGCGATCCTGAAAATCTGCGCATCATGGATACACAAATCATTTCCATGGCATTGACCCTGATGGTGCTCGAAGTCTGCAAAAAAGCTCAAAAAGGTGCCAGTTTGGACGAGTTGGAAGCTTTCGCCAAAGACCTGTACCCAAGAATCGGGGTCTATTTCACAGTTCAGGATCTTATTTACCTGCACCGTGGCGGACGCATCAACACCGCCAAACGCCTTTTGGGCTCCGCGCTCGACCTCAAACCGATTTTGATGATTCGCGATGGCAAAATTGAACTGGTCGAAAGTGTGCGTTCAAAGAAGAAAGCTCTCAAACGCATGATCGACCTGATTGAACGGGATATTGACGGCCGCGCGCCTGTCAAAATTGGCCCGTTCCATGCCTTAGCTTATGACGAAATGATTGAGATGGAAAAAGAAGCCATCAAACGCCTCAAGCCTATTGAGTCGATTTGCTCCGAAGTCAGCCCTGTGATCGGCAGCCATGTCGGCCCTGGCACGGTAAGCATGGCATATTTGGTTGGAGAAGAATAAAGGTTTTCCACCAGACACCCTATTAGAAAAGCGAAAACCCTCAGCGCAAATTGCTGAGGGTTTTCTGTTGGATGTGAATTTGAGTTTATCAAGAATGAACAAGTTTTTTAGGGTGTAACTACGTGACCCATAAAGAGCACAGCGTTGGTTTGGGTGTTGTAGATGAGATAAATGAAAGGACGGTCAAGGCGTAGGGTGATGGTTTCACCAGGCATGCTTGTCAGGCTCATACCAACCATGGTCGCCGCAGCAGCTTCCGTGCCATCTTCATTGACATCAATAAAAGCCTGATGGACCACATCCGAGATAAACAAGTCTTTCGCGCCGGTCATGCCTGAAAAATCTGCGACGCTCGCGTCAAAGGCATCGGACATGCCCATCGCGGGCAAGGTCTTTCCCAAATCGAAACTGCTTTCAAAGCTGAATTTGGGCATTGTAAGCTGAACCATAGCACTGTTTTCTGAAAGTTTTCCAAAAATCTCATTCAACTTTTCCGCGTTCAAAGTCTTCTGGAAAGCCACGAAGTCTTCGGGTAAAAGCGCCATCATGGCGAATGTACCGCCCTCATAGGGTAAACTCACAACAGTATAGTCTTTTTCAACAAAGCCTGAGCTGGTAAAGCTGTTGTTCATCATTTCAACCTGGCTTTTGCTGCCATCGAGACTGGTGAATTCCTCCTGGGTATTTCGAGCGGGGTCAAAGCGGTTTGCCCAGGCGCCCTTGAAATAGACCGCGTTGGTAAGCACCAGTTTGGTCATTTCATTCAACAAGCCCGCGGGAACAAGCTCTTTAATTTTTTCATTGGTTTGCATTTCCACCCAATGGTTAATCAGTTGGCGTGCTTCATCTGGGTTCTTGAAATCAACCAGCCGCAAGCCAGCCGCATAATTGGCAGAAAGTTTATCCAAAAAGGCCTGTTCGAAGTGAAAGTCTTTTTGCGCCCACAAGGCATTGGCAATGTTGAAAATCAAGGGCTGTATGTCATTGGCACCATAAGCGGGTTCCGATTGCAGGGTCAGGTTGAGGGCGTTCATCACGTTATGAATTTCATTGCCGTCTGTGATACCCAAAGCGTCCATCATCTGTTGGGCGGTTTCGCCTTCCGCGCCGGCATAGGTCATCAGCAATGCCTGGTAGATGCTAAAAGGTGAGTAGATCAGGTTGCCTTCTTTATCCACAAGCTGCTGATAAAGGTCAAGGGCAAATTGGTTGCTCGCCTGCGCCAGTTTTTGCAGCTCTTCAGCACTAACTTTGGGATCGCTGATATAAGCCAAATTTCCAAAAGCGCCATCGGTAACTTCCGTTTCTGCGACAGGGTAAGTTTGCTCAGAGTCTTTCTGGGTTCCTTCTTGCACGGTATTATCCTCAACTGGGTAAATATCCTTCTCAGGTTCTGGATCAACAACTGCTGCCTGGCACGCGCTCAGCACCATGCTAAGCAACAAAGTTATCGTTATGATCATTCTAAACTGTTTCATTTCTTTCTCCTTTTCTGTTTAAAGGTCTTTCAGTTATAAGACGTTTTTTCTTCTATTCTTGTTCCCAGTGATTTTATCTCTTCTTTTGGGTAATTTTCCTTATCTGGACCTTAAACTAAAGTCTGCCAACCCATTAGGCTGGCAGACTTTATGCGGAAGTTTTGTCGCTGATAGAGGTTCAGCGGTACAAACATGTTAGAGGATGACGCGCATCCGATAAAACGCGAGTGAAAAATACTCACGCAAAGCTGCCACAGAATGCGCCAGGCTTTCGCTGTTGGGCATCACATGGGTCAGCACGTTGGGCAAGGACATCATCATGGAACTGTCCCAATAAGCTTTTGTGACATTGTAGTCGCATGGCGCGGGAATGATTTCGAGCCCACTTTGTTCAAAAGCAAAGCGCATGCGGTCCATTTCCAGGGCTGAAGTGACCAATAAAGCACTCTTGGCACCCGCCACCTGCAAAGCAGCCGCGCTGGTGCTGACGAGGTCAACAACATTGCCCGTGGTTTGATTAGCAAAAATGGCGATTTCCGGCACGCCCAATTCAAGCAACAACTGTTTTGCGGCATCTGTTTCCACGCTGTCGCCCACGAGTAAAATCCCCTGCGCCGCGCCACGTTGGAGCAAAGCTGTGGCATAAAGCAGACAGTCGGCTGCCTCGCCAAGTTCAACGCGCAGACGTGGACTTTCCGCGGGGTAAACGCCATCCACCAGCACAACGATTGCGTCAGCTTTGGCTGTGGTCACATCCACAGGCATGTGGCGCCATTCCATAGAGCGAGTGAGCCAGGTTGAGAAGAAACTATTGCCCAGGATAGCGACTAAAAGCAAAGCAACAACCAAAAAGAATTGCGCGCCTTTCGCTTTTGACCTAACGACCAGAATGCTGATAAACAAAAACAAACCCACTATCGCCAGGGGTTCAAGAAATTGTAAGAAGAATTTTCCGATGATACTTGCCATAATCGACTCCTTCGGTATAAACCTAACAATACTGATGCAAGGTTTATGCCAGCACTAAAATGGAGCCAATATTACATCGTTGTTTTTAAAAAGAAACAGCGACCTTATATTAAGTGTCGCTGTTGTTGAATCACCTTTACTTGTTCAAATCCGCCGTGCCAAACACGTGTTCATAGAGTTCGGGCGCGTGTTTTTCGATAGCATCCCAACTCAGGCTATTTGTTCGGCAGATTTCCGCGTAAAGCTTGCCGCTGTCCCTTTGCGTGCGCTGTTGGGTGTTCTCATCCATTTGCCAAAGCCCAAAACGTCGCGCCCAGCCTTTATCCCACTCGAAATTATCCACCAAACTCCAATAAAAGTAGCCTTTGACAGGCACATTATGATTGACTTCACGCCACATCGCCAAGATATGATCAACCAGAAACTTCCTTTTAAAGGCGTCTTTGCTGTCATCTGTGCCGTTTTCCGTGATATAGATTGGCAAACCGAAGCTGTTCGCCCAGCGGATGCACGCCCTGAAACCTTCCGGATCATTCCCGACAAAGCCTGAATCAGAAAGCTCAATGCCCTTGGGATACTTATATTCACTGTACATATTGGATGGCTTGAACAAATCGAACCGGACTTCCTGGCGTCCATAGAAGTTGATGCCAAAAAAGTCCTGTGTGTCTTTGGCCTGGGGGATATCCTCTTTATGGATTTTCGCGTCAAACTTGCCCGAACGCAAGGTTTCAGCAAAAGCATTATCAAAAGCGGTGTTATACAAATCAGCCACCCGCCTGGTCAAAAGACCTTTATTGGCTGGCATGAAGCCACGCCAATGGTGCGCAATACCCACGCGTGCCTCAGATTGCAGTTCATGAATGATTTCATAAGCTCTGGCATGCGCCTTTACCATATTTGTTAAGACCTGGATTGCCAAC
>Ga0123334_1006760_pt1 | contig 10500 bp, 18 predicted proteins | sample BiotimSIPDNA_FD_89706 | JGI IMG/M metagenome (GOLD analysis project Ga0123334, IMG submission 89706) | Anaerobic biogas reactor microbial communites from Washington, USA - Biogas_R1 time_0 SIP DNA | ecosystem: Engineered > Bioreactor > Anaerobic > Unclassified | place: Washington, USA... | reverse complement strand
GGAGGTTATCCTTCTTGATCTTAGTGACCTTTTCGTTCAGCTCGTTGACCAGCTTGTTCCATTTGTCCCGCTCCTCCTTGGCCTCACGGACCTTCACGTTAAGCTGGTCCCTGGCCTCGCGGTGTTTGGCAGCCTGATCTACAAGTTCTCTGACCTTCGCGTTCAGAGAGTCCCTCTTCTCAACCCATTCCCTGGTCTTCTCATTCAATTCGTCGCGGACTTTACGATGCTTTTCAGCCTCGACGTTATGGAGTTGACGCTTCTGTTCAAGCTCCTCCAAGAGTTCAGTCATACGTTCACACTCTATTAGCAAGCGAATAAAATTGCTTGGCAAATATGGGCATACTGACACTCGTTTATAATATTTGCTATTTTGAGGTCTGGCATTGCAGCCAGGCCAGAGAATTACTTTTCACCCTCGTCGGAGGCCTCGTTGTCGAAATCCTCACCCTCACCGCTGTCAGAGCGGGACTCAGGCTCCAAGCGGACCTCATGCCAGTCGTTCCCGAAGCGATCGGCGCCCCCGGTCTTGAGCTGGAACTTGACCCTCAGATGGCCGTCCTCGAAGAAAACATAGGCGTTCTTGAGCATGGACAGGTATAGCGAGACTCTTTTGCCTTGCTGTGACAATCGACGCTCCTGGCATACCAGTAGGCCAGCGTCCTCGAGGTCCTTGATTCGCCGGTAGCAAGCAGCGATGGGGATCCCGAACTTCATAGCGATGTCCTGGGCGGAACGAGGCACCCTGACCGTGGCCACTAAGATCTTGACGGAGTACTCATCGGTCAGCAACTGCGATACCTGCAGTACGTCTATAGCCATCCCCCCCGGGCGTCCATTTTCAGCGGTTGCCCTGGCCGTTGTATCCATTGTTCGCCCGTCCTCTTCCCAACACCGTTTTTCTGCTCAAGGAGAATGTTTGAACTGTAATAATGGTTGTGGAACGTTCTATTTTCAGATAGATTTGTTAGTATATATACCGACCCGGCCTTTCTCCAACTAAGCCTTTCCGGTCTGCTCTCCGTGGTGCTCACCTACATGGACCATCTCGGTCTCCGGGAGGTAATCGATCTCAACATTGAACCGGCCGTTGGTGAAGGTTACCTTAGCTACGCTCACGGCGCATTGGTAGTAGGAGACCTTCTTGCCCCGGTACACCTCTTCGTAGCCTACACATTTTACCAGGCCGAACTCTTCCATGCGTGCCACCCGACGATAGGCCACGGCGATGGGTATACCGCAGCTACGGCTGAGCTGCTGCACCGACATCGGGTGCTTGAACGTCGCGGTCAGGATCTTGCCGGCATAATCGTCGGAGATGAGCCGGGAGAGCTCCTCATCGCGGGAGACATTTTCTTCCATCGAACTAGAAAAGTCCGAGGCATTTATATTTTTTCTTATATTAATATCATAGCTGATAGGTACCACCCCCTCAGATCATCGGTACTAGGCGGGGAGACGGTAGTCTGTCATCCATGCCTGCGAAGTCCAGATAGTAATATGGTGTGTGCGGCTTCATCCCTCCGGCCATCACGCAGCCGGCCATGTTCTCGAACCTGATGTGTATCTTAGCCTGTTCCCTCAGGGAATCCAGCGAGCAAGAGGTGGAGGAGGCTATGGCCATGACCACGTGCCCGTTCCGCCTCATGGCGTCGATGTGGGCCAGGGTCTGCTTGAAGACGGTGGAGCCGTACACTCCCTCCATGGCATCGAAGCCCAGTATGCTGAGGTAGGGCCCGGAGGACTCTCCTAGCATGTATTTCATCGAGGACATGCGCAGGTCCTGTCCGGCGTCCTCGCCCTCGATGGCTGTTATGAAAGGCAGATTCTGTTCCTGGGAGGCCTCGGTGTCCAGGATGCGGAAGCCCTTGGTCAGCGCTTCGCCGTTCACGAGCATCTTCATCTGCTCATCTATCAGGGTGTAATCGGTGGCGTACATGGGAAGCCAAGCCACGCCCCGCCCCTTCATGAGGAAGTCACTGATGACACCCAGCTCCAGGCAGCGGACCACGTCCTGATGAACGTCCAGATCGAACTCCAAAAGGACAAGCGATCCTCGGGGAAAGCCTCCTATGAACTTATCCATGTAGGCATTCCCGGACGATACTGTCCTGGGAGTGGGGTCCGGTATGACCTCATGTCGTTTCATCTTCTCAGGGATCTTGACCCATGTGGGCTCGAAGACGGACATCCTGCCGCCTGTCAATGTAAGGTAATACTTCCACTGGTCCACGCCCACGCCGCGGAGCTTCTCTATGACCATCTGCCGCACCCGGCGTCCGCCACGGTCCTCAGAGACCATCTGGATGACCCCGTCCCCGAGGTAGTCGAGCATGGTCTTGCCCGATTCCTCCAGAGTGTACACGATATTGGTCCCAGAGTTCTCCACGAGGTCCTTCTGAAGCGTGTTGATGATCCTCGCTGACCCTATGCCGTAGCGTTCAGAGAGAGCGTCTATGGAGTCGACCACCATCAGGGTCTTGCGCGGGAGGTTGGACTCCGCGAGGTCGTAGGCGACCTCCAGTTCGGGAAGCATGATGCCCAGGTCCAAAGTGATCTCGTCATCGGTGATCTCCCCGGTGAAGCCTCCTTCCTCCTCCCCTCCTACCTCTCCCGCCTCCACCTGCCCCTCCAGCTTCTGCAGCTCGGAGCGGACCACGGTGAGGCTGTTGTCCTGGTGGTTCAAAGCTTTCAACAGGTCCTTCGCCGCGGCGATGGTCAGTTGCTGGCCGCCGGGCGACTCGGCGAGCATGGGTGCTTCCTTATTACGCCGGAGGAAGGTCTTGCCGGCCTTGAGGATGTTGTCCCTCTTAGCACGATCGCGTGCCCAGGGGAACTGACGGAACAGGGCCTCGTCCGAGACCCTAGTAGAGAGATAATAATCGGGCTGCTCCTCCGCGAGCTCTTCAATGATCTGCAGGGCAAGGGTGGTCTTACCGGTACCGGCGTCTCCTTTGAGCATCAGCGAATGCCCTCCCGGCGCTCGCATGAAATCCAACAGTACCTGGGGTATCTTACCCCTGTGATTCTCCGAGGATGGGGAGGACAACATATATTCAGTCCTTTCCATAATTGCTGGCCGCATAATTTGCCGTATCAATATAAACTCCTTTCGGCCCGATTACCACACTGGAAGAACCAAAAGGGAGCCAGAATTAGAAACAATTTATGAAGCGCAAATAGACGCGCTCGATGACCTCGCAGAACGCGCTCAAATACGGATCGATGCGACGAAAAGCCTGGATGTTCTAGTCGCAACTAGGACGGGGGGCGTGTGATGCATCCGATGACCCGGGAGCGGATCACCTACGCCGCGATCGCGGGGATCATGTGCGTCCTTGTCGTGTTCGGATTATTCTCACTGTTCATCAAGGCGGGGTGCCCGTGATCGTACCCCTCTCACTGCTCACGATCCTTAGCTCAAAATCTAGGGATGCACCCCGGATGGGATGCAAAATTCCTTTGTGTGCGTGCACCACCCCCCGCCAAAAAGGGTGGTCAAAGGACCGCAGAAAGACTGCTGGATAAGGGGGAAATCGAGGAATAAAGGGTCTCGGTCGGTCGCTCGGACCGTCGCCTCCCGTCCTCTTTTTCCCCGGCTGGCACCGACGCGGAGCAGCCCGACGGGGTCGGGCTAGCGAAAGCGCCGCTAGCGCACGAGGGGCGGACGGACGCTGACAAGCGTCCGGAGCGCCCCGGAGAGGCAGAAGGGGTGCGCACACACACAAAGGAAATCGGTGCAAGGAGGACGGAAATAATGGATCAATGGAGCACTCAAGAGGGGCGTGTGCAGCGGTTCTATCGCGTCATGAGCGCGATCGAGGGCCGGACCGAGTATGATGAGAGCAGCGGATATGTCCTGACGACCAAGGACTTCCGCTGCGCCGTGACCGAGGCGCTTTGCGTGGTTGATAAGAGGAGCATCAGTGACTGGTTCAACCGCTGCGTTGACCTCGGGTTCATCGTGAAGCTGGGGAATACTGGGAACCTCCACTATGCCAAGGAAGCGTGGAGGAACTCCCCGATATATAGGGCCGCGAAGGAGCGTATGATCGACGCCGAGCTCGTGAACGCCGGTGACGTGCAGCTCATCGACAAGAGGCGGTCGCGATGAGCGGCTCGGAGATCGCAACGGAACCGCTGCCATCGGAGATCGGAAACGACCCGTTATGGCGCGAGGCCAAGCTCACATTGGAGGTTTACCAGGGACTCGGTTACTCGGTAGAGGACATAGAGCAGATTCACCGCTGGGAGGGCGTCATCGTCCGGAGGATTAAGGAGGTGGTCCGGTGACCCCTCTCCATTTTATCACCTGCCCCTGCGGATGCGGCCACATCACCCGCTACGGCCACGGGCACGGCAAGAAGTCAGCAAGGGAGTGCATGATAGGACACGTCTCCAGGATGCACGGCAAGACCATGGACGAGGCCAGGAGGCTCGTGGACGCGCGGTGCCCCATGGCCGACGGGGCGGACCTCGACCTATGCATCGCTCAATACGAGGAGCAGAGGGAGCGAGGGGTGGTGCAGTGACCGCCTCTACCTGCGTGTGCCCCCACTGCGGGGAGATCGCCACGGTCATCGATGACATGGGCGACAGGATCATGATCTTCCTCGCGGACTGGCACGGCGAGGGCAACGACGCCGAAAAGCGCCGGCACACCGTCAACGGAATCATAGAGGGCCTCAACGAACCGACAGCCACGGTCTACAAGAGCGTCCTCGACCTGGTGGAGAACAAGCTCATCGAAAGCCCCGGGAAGGTGGCCACGAGCCTCAGGGGCAAGGCTAACTACTATGTGCTGACGGACAAGGGCCACCGTGCCGTGCATCAGCTGAGGAGGTGCGAGGGATGATCGTCACCGTGGAGATCCTGCGCCCGACCCCGTCGATCTACCAAGCGGATGGCAACTACATCGACCCCATCGTCGGCCGGAGGTACGAACTGGACGAGGAGTCCGCGGCCAGGCTAATACGGAATCGCTTCGCCAGGGTGGTGATTGACGAATGAGCACCGATCCCGAGCTCCAGCCCCAGGACGTGAGGAGCGAGAGGGACCGCGTCCTGACGTACGTCAATGACTGCAACGAGGGCGTCAGCTGCATCAGCGCGTCCATAGGCACCGGCATAAAGCGCTCCGCCGTCGAGAGCATCCTCAAGAGCCTCGTCGAGGAGCATGTCATAAACAGCGCGTGGAACGGCAAGGGCTACTGCATGTACTACCCGTGCCCGGGGCCGATGAAGGCCAAGGGGGTCTCCCCACCAGCGCAGAAGGACCGTCTCGCAGGGTACGAGCGGAAGATCGATGCCGGCGAGATACCGACCCCGGACCCAGATGCCGACAGGGCGGCGCCCGACTGGTTCCCCCTAGAGGCGAGGCCAAAGAACAAGTGCCAGTTCTGCGGGAAGATCGTGGAGAAGTACCTGTGGCAGCACGAGAACTACTGCAAGGAGAACCCGGACCACAGGACACCGCCGGGAGTGGCCACCAAGAAGCGCAAGGAGCGAATGGAGGAGCCATCGACGCCCGTCGAAACCATGGTGCTCGATATCGCCCGGGATCCTCCAGGAAGTGACCAACAGCTGACGGAGGGGCCGGAGCCGATAGACGACACGGTGCCACCGTTGAGCGCGGACCAGAAGATTGCAGCCGTAATGCTAACGGCCCAGGTAGAGTCCAACGACGTCCAGGAACCGGTACTAAGCCAGAGGCAGACCTCATCCAACGATGTCCAACCTTTGTCCAAGCTCCAGGATCCCCTCGCCCTGTTCGCGCAGCAGCACCGCATCCGGGTCGGCCGTGAGATCTCCAAGCTTAAGAGGGTCGAGAGGAAGCTAAGACGCAGGGCAGCAGCTGCCGAGGCGATGGCCGATAGGGTCCACGCGGCGAGGAGGACGAAGGAGCGGGAGCTGCGGAGGTTTGAGAGGGAGCTCGCGGAGGTGGGCTCGTGATGTCCGCCCGCATTGACGGGGCATATTACGACGAGGCGCAGGATGGCGCACGCCTCACCACTCAGCTCGAACGTGTAAGGCACGTCCTCGAGGACGGGCGCTGGCATACCGTCGCCGCCATCGCCCAGCTCATAGACGCCCCGGAACCGTCCGTGAGCGCCCAGATCCGGAACCTGCGTAAGGAGGAGAACGGCGGCTACACGATCGAGACCAAGCGGGACGGGGGCGGCCTGTTCGTTTACAGGCTCGTGCGGGGTGAGGAACGTTGACCACTGGCGCGAAATATTACGTTCAGGTCCCTCGCCCTTCCCCCATCGGCGGCATCAACATGCTAACGCTGGGTCCGTACATCTCGCTCACAAAGGCCCGGGCCGCGCTGGAGGTGCATAAGAAAAAGCTTACCGCCCTGATGAACACTGCCCAGGGCTGGCCGAGCATCTGCATCGTCAAGGTCATGGAGGAGCACCACGTGGCGGAGGCCGGACCATGATACTCAGGGCCCAGCACAGAGAGGTCACCATCGAGCTGGATGACCGTGAGAGGATCATCCTCTACCTGGCCCAGGACCTGCCGTTGCCGGAGAGCAAGTACGACGTCAAGGCGCTCCCCCGGACCGTGGCACGCATGGTTGAGGCCCTGCACATCACCCGCACCGTTCTGTACGCTCTGCTCGAGAGCATGATGGAGGAGTTGATCATAGCGCACCATCCGATAGCCCTCAAGACCAAGACCGTCGGGGGCTACTCCAACGTCTATGTCCTCACCCCGGAGGGCAATCTCCTGGCAGAGGCGCTCCGGAGGCGGGCCATATGAGACTCCGCGTCAAGGCCGGGCGGCTGTCCATCGACCAGTCGCCGGAGGAGCGCGTGGTCTTGCATCTAGGCGGCCTCAATGAGCTGCCGGAGACCAAGTTCGACCCGAACGGCTACAAACGGACCGCCACTGGCATATCGGCGGCCACCGAGATCCCGTACCCTACGATGGCCCCGCTCCTGAAGAGGATGCAGCACGACGGCATTATCGAGCTCCATGACGTGCAGTACCGGACCGACGCCCGCCAGGGCCATGTTTACGCTTACGTGTACGTCCTGACGACGGACGGCCATATGCTCGCAGAGGAGATACGGAGGCGAGTGGTATGAACGTCCGCTTAAAGTGCAACTGCTGCGGGAGGACCGCCGAGGGGACGGTCGGAGAGCTGCATGCCCTGGGCTGGCGCTCAGTGACCAGGCGTAAGGGTAAACGCGATAAGACCATCACGGAATGCCCGGAGCACCGCGGGATCATGACGGGGCGAGAGTAGTGACCCCGAACCACGATCTCAGGATCCCCCTGATCTATGCCGTGGCCAGGGACAACGTGCTCATATCCCCGGATGTTCTGGACTTCCTGCTGACCGTCCCGCAGACGGTGCAGTTCACCAAGCGCGTGATAAAGGACCTGAGAGCAGATGGCACGGACCCTCTGGTGCTGAACCGCGACCACATCGTGCAGTGGACGATGAAGGATCCGGCAAACAGGAGAGTGGTCCGCTGAGTGTATACCAGTATCAGAACACACCATACGAATGGAACAAAGCCCAGAGCGAGAAGAACATCGGGACAAGAACTTGGAGCAATTGGATCCATTGGTCCCGGTTCAATGGTCGACGGTTCTTGGTCAGGTCAGCACCAAAGGTGAGGTCTTCGGCTGGATGTCTCAATCTTCCTAGTGGTGGAGCATCGGTCATGGACGGTCGAAAGACTGTCCTGGGGCTTAAGCTCATGGCAGACGATTTCGCGGAGGGATCGTTCTGACAAAACCAAAGCGCCGCCGGGATGGGAGCGGTAAGTACCTCCCTCGCGCCCAGATACCCCGAAGCGAACAGCGGCCAGATACCCCGCCTTCAGGTGGAAAGAACAAGCCGTCGACGGAGGGACATCTGGCCGCAGTGCCCGAACGGTCATCTGGCCGTCGATGCTGTGAGGACTGCGGGCAGGAGCTCGAGGAGCAGCGCGTGATCATGCGGGGGCATGTTATCTACATCTCGTCATGTCCGCGATGCTGCCCGGAACCATTAAGTGTGCTACAAGGAAATTAAGAGGGTATAGAATGGCCATATTTGACGAGGTAAAAATAAGCTAACAGCTTTATTTTTGAATTTAATAAGTTAATTTTTTATACTGAATATTATACTTTCTATTCTGCCGTTGGAGAACTTATAAAACCTTCGCGGCAGGAGATCGATTATTGATAGGAATGTTAATAGCGGTAGCCATCGACATAGTGAACCACCTCAAGAAGCTGATAGTTGCTGCAATAGGCCTATATGTCGCCTGCATCTACCTTAAAGACCTCTTGGGGTAAAAAAACCATTAGGCGGGTCAACCGCCCTCCCCTTTCCTCTAATAATTACTCAAATGAGGTTATCGAACCCTCCACCAAGATAAGCTCGTAACAACCAAAGGGACACCTTAGCGATTTCATTCAAGTGGGAAACGATCCAGAATTTTATCGAATATTTATCTACCATACCTTAATATATGTATCTTCGGCCCAGCCGAACATACATCCTCGGAAAATGTTTGTCGGTAATTCGCGCTTGAAAATACTGGATGGTACTATTCGAGTGTCCATACACGGATGAGAAGTCCAATAACACTGCCACCTAGATTATCAGGGCGCCTATGTCGCCGAAGAAGCCCCCCAAGATATCAAAGAAGGTCGCCAAACCCACGAGCAAGGGGAAGAGTCCCGCAAAGTCTCCAGCCAAGCGAGGCCCCGGTCAGCCCACCCTACTGACGCAAAAGGTATCAGACACGATCTGCAAGAACCTAGAGGAGGGGCTATCGCTCAAGGACTCGGCCATCCTCGCCGGCATTGGATATACCACAGTCACCGACTGGCAGCGCTGGGGACGCGAAGGCAAGAGCCCGGCATACACGGAATTCTCGATGGCGATAGAGCGGGCCAGGGCCGCGGCCAGGAAGCGATGGATAAAGTCCCTCAACGTCGAGGCCTCCAAGACCACCGCCCCGGACCTTAGCGCCGCTAGGTACATGCTCGCGCACAGCGACCCGGAGAACTACGCCGAAAGGCAGAGCATCGACGCCAAGATAGAGCACAAAGGAGGGCCGTCCATTGTCATCCGCCACATCCCGGCCGACTACCGGCGAAAGTGAGCCGGAGCCGGTCGAGTTCCTTGACCACTTCCACGACTTCCTTTTAGATCCAGCCACCAGGGTCAAGGTCATGGGGGGCGGCGCCGGCAGCGGCAAGTCCTTCAGCGTCTCGCAGCACCTCTGCATGCTGCTCATCTGCACCGATGACCTGGTGATCAGCGCTGTCCGCAAGTACCGCCCGAGCCTCAAGCACAGCAGCTGGCGCGTGCTCAAGGACCAGCTGCGGCGCCTCGGCCTGAGCGTCGGGACGAAGAACGCGGACGTCCTGGAGAACAAGACCGACCTCACGCTCACCTGCGAGGCCACGGGATCGATCATTGACGGCATAGGGCTCGACGACCAGGAGAAGATCAAGAGCTACGAGACGAACGTGGTGTGGGCGGAGGAGGCGACCGAGCTCACCAGGGAGGACTTCATGCAGCTCGACCTCCGGTGCCGGCGTTCCACCAGGGCGCCGAACTGGGATCTCCTACTGGGGGAGGACGCCAAGCGGAAGAAGCGACAGCTCAAGATCAGGAACCTCATGACGAATAAGCTGATCCTTACCTACAATCCCATAGACAGCAACCACTGGGTCATCAAGGACCTGGTGGAGAGCGCCGATCCCCGCGTGGGCCGCCACCACAGCACATACCTGAACAATCCCTACCTGGACGAGGCGACGGTCACGCAGATCGAGCACCTCATCGATCTCGATGAGAACTGGCACCGAGTCTATGCGCTCGGCCAGCCGGGCGTATTGCAGGACCTCATCTACACGCGGTACGAGATCTTGCCCTACGCAGTATGGCCTGAGGCCCTGCGGGACCGGGACCCCACGGCATACGGGGAGGATTTCGGATACAACAATCCCTCGGCCATCGTGGCCGGCTGGAACTATGATGGGGCCTGGTACCTGGATGAGGTGCTGTACGAATCGAAGCTGACCAACCACGCGTTGATGGCCCGCATGGACGCGGAGGGCGTGGACCATACCGCGCCCATCTATGCCGATAGCGCGGAGCCGGACCGCATCCAGGAGCAATGCTCCGGGTTCGAGGGGAAATTGGAAGACGGGCGGGAGGTGGCCATCGATTCCTTCAACGTCCTCCCGGCGGACAAGAGATCATTGAAGGCGAGCATCGATCACGTGAAGGCGCAGCGCTTGATCATCAGTGCGGAATCGGTGAACCTAATCAAGGAGATCCACGGGTACAGGTGGCGGCGCACCAAGGACGGTGTGGTCCTGGACGAGCCGGTCCCGTTCAACGATCACGCCATGGATGCCATGAGATATCTCATATGGACGAGCCGGGAGGAATCGGGTGACGGGGATTATGACGCTCTCAACCGGGCCGGCGGCAACAGCGTTCAGAAGGCCATCGCCCGAAATGTGGACGAGGACGCCT
>Ga0123334_1006759_pt1 | contig 10500 bp, 8 predicted proteins | sample BiotimSIPDNA_FD_89706 | JGI IMG/M metagenome (GOLD analysis project Ga0123334, IMG submission 89706) | Anaerobic biogas reactor microbial communites from Washington, USA - Biogas_R1 time_0 SIP DNA | ecosystem: Engineered > Bioreactor > Anaerobic > Unclassified | place: Washington, USA | collected... | reverse complement strand
TATCATAAACATTTTCTTTTTCAGATTTTAGAAATCGTCAGAGACGTCCTTGTCGCCACTGAAGGTTCCTTGGGTTGACTTGCGCTGCTTGGGGTGCTGTTGCGCTTTAGCCTTGTCAGCCGGAGACACCACTTGACATTCCTGCTTGCCAGGAGCATTCTGTACGGCATTCGCCCCTTGTTGCACTGCGTTCGCGCCCTGCGTTTTCGTGGACGCCGTTGTTTTTGTGCTGGCGCACCCCGCAACTAACATGCCGGATAAAAGGAATAACAATAATCGCATTTTTTCTCCATAATATTCTCCAGGGCGGATTACCCCGCCCTGGAGTTCGTTTTTTATTCAATTCGAACGAAAATTAAAAATCATCACCAACATTTACATCGCCCCCAAATGTTCCAGAGGTCGACTGTTTAGGCTTAGCCGGGGCGTTTGGGGCATTCTTGTTGATAATGGCCGTTCCCTTAGCAGGCTGATTAGCCTGTTGACGACTTTCGACTTCTGAATTAACCGCATTCGACTGTTGGTTATATCCTTTTTGAAAATCCTGCTGGCGGTTTTGTGAGGCTTTGACTGCATCACGATTAGCTGCGTCACGTCCACGCTCAACGGTTTGATAATGATTGTCCATAACTTTCGTGGCGTAGTTCTGTTTCTCTATTGCGAGTGCGACTTTCGCGGCACTTGAGTTGATACCGTAAATGCTGACATAAATTGTGGAACCGGTAATGGGATGCGTCATTTTTCTACCGAAAAGCCTCTGCATGCCGCGGATTGTTTTATTCTTGAGTGACTGCGTCAATTTTCCCGCAAAAGTTTCAGCAACCTCATCGTCCTGGGCAGTATCATCGCCCCGGCTTTCCCTCGCCTGTTGCGCAAGTTTATATCCCTCAACATCAGCCCACAGGCAGAATGCAGCCATTTGCTGAGCAAACATTTCAGAAAGATTTTTATTCTTACTACGCGCACTGGAGCTCATCGCATCATCGTACGGACGAGCCGTTATGCCAAGAAACCAGCGGTTGCCATCTTGGTCAAGATATTGGCGCGGCCCAATCATTGTTGCCGGATCCTGTGTTTTCAGCCAATCGTGAATAGATTTTGCACTGGCTGAGGGTTTTACCCTGAAGTCTTCGCCAGTCACAATGGCACGTGCAGAACGTTCCAGGGCATAACTCCAGCAAAGCATGACCGCAACTTGATATATTCCGCTCGCCTTATTCCACGATTCAGTTTGCATGATAACAGAAGTACCGTAAAGCGGCATTTGCGCCATCATTTCAACGTCGCTTCTCTGGGTTCCGACAATTTTTCCTTTCGCGGCTTCCGCTTTTTCTTTCAATTCATCATATTTTTTTTGTTCGACTTCAAAAGCCGCCTTGATGGCAGCATAATTCTCCTGGGCCTTTTGGTCGCGAGCGTTGGCATCATATTCTTTATCCAATTTCTTAATCGCTGCAACCATAAGATCATTCAGGCGGTCACCGAAGGTTGTTCCTCTCAGCACGTCGGCTTCAGCCTTGTCAACATTTTCGAGAATATCGACAAGAATTTCTTTTTGCCTGGCCAATTCTATATTAATTTTTTCGCTTTCCCTGCCCAATTCCTCATTAAGATCTGTACCGGGCGTATTTACTTGATCAATTGCTGACATTTCTGTGTTTATAGTTTGAGCAATCGTGATCTTTGCTGACAGTACTGCTTTTTTGGCAGCCATTTCACGCTTTATAAAAAAGGAACTATCAGAAGCTGGGTCTACTGTTTTAAAATCAGCTGCCTCTATGACAATGATCCTTTTTTTCTTATCATCCCATTCATTCTTCCATCCTCTTTTATCTGCTAACTCTTCCAAAAGCGTATGGGCATCCTTAAATTCATCAACCGGTGCGGGCGCTACTTCCTGGGCTTCCCAAACCGCCTCAACGCCACCGTCGGTCACGACTTGAGGCGGCATTGCTTGAGCATCAGCAGCTGGCGCTTCCTCCTGGGCGAAGCCTTGCCAAGCTATTCCAAAAGCAAATACAATGCCAAGAAGTGATACGATAAGTTTTCTGTTTTTCATTTGTTTCTCTTTCTTCTTTGTTAGCATGGGGTTAATAGCTCGTTTCGATTCTACTTGTTTCGATGGCAACAAATCCCTGAATCAATCTTTTTGCAAAAACCTCCTTGTTTTAAATGGTTCTCGGGAAACATACCACGGCTATCCATAATGGCAACGTTCTTGATTAAATCTGTACTGCGTTTTTATTTTGCGTTTTCAATGGAATACAAGCCTGTTTCGTGAGACAAATGAACTAATGACTTGTCTAACATCATTTTCATAAGAATTTTAGCAAACTCAGGTGCTGACATTTCCTCGTCGTATTCCTTAATTGCATGGATTTCGTCATTATTTAAAACACAATGGATTGTCCCGCTCTTGCTTAATTTTCCTGTTTTGACATCTAAGATTTTATATGAATAACTCATTGTCATCCGGAAAATATTAGCCATTTTTTTCGTAGTTTTATCTATGCCCAATGTTTGTGTAAACGTAACATCATCAAAAATCGATGTTACGATATAGTCGGCGGTTAAAAGGTTACCAACACGCATTAACTCACTTTGTGAAGCCAGTTCGGATTCAACAAGGCTTTGCGAAAGTTGTTGGTTTGCAATAATTTTACGCAAATCGTCGGAATTTAGGATAATAAATTTACCTGAATCGGCAAATGCTCTTTCTATTGCTCCAGACAGAATGCCGCCAAGTTCTGCACCTGAAATTTTCGTTTTAGGAGCAACGGAAAAAATCTTTGTTTGTTTAGAAATAGGCATTTCCATCGGATATACCATTAGCGCATAAATATTATTCCCACGCGGGTCTATGAATTGAGCATTGACTTTCGCTTCAACTCCGTCCGCTATGTCCTTGTATGAAAGGATGCGGTAGGCACTGACAAAGCCACGGGTACTACTGATAATATCAGAGGAATGATTTTCCTTGGCGGCAAAGGAATTTTCAGCGTCGGTTTCGAACATCTGAAATCGGGTGGACATTGTATCATTGCCGCTTATTTGCGCCCCAAAGTACTGGCGCACGCCATCAAGCAATGCTTTTTTCACTGCCTCTTCTCGGCTTTCTCCTTCGCCTATGCAAAGAATCCATTCTTCGCTGGCTTGTATGGTAGCACCCGCAAAAGTATGTGCAGCCTTATTACCTGCTTGCATATTTTGGCCTACTGTCATTGGCGGCTCGGCCACTTTACCAGTTGCGTCATCTACTTTCGCTACAACCCCTGGCACGTTGTCCTTATAACCATCAGCAGCATCTCCAGAGCGATTGATGGCGATATTACGACCGCGTTCCCCTGCTTGTTGTTGATTTACTTGGATAGCGGCAGTTACATTGCTCCTTTCAATTTCAAGCGCTTTCCTGGCAGCACCTGCATTAATGCCATAGACAGCAATGGTTATCCGTTGTTGGGATATAGGATGAATAGCCTCCGTTTGAACTAGACGCTGCATGCCGCGAATGTTCCTATTTTGGAAAGACTGGGTCAGTTCCTCGGCAAAACGTTCTGCAGTAGCGGTGGTGCCTTCATCCCTAAAACTATTCGTGGCAGCAGAAGTTACAGCCTGTTTATATCCTTCGACATCAGCAAAAAGACTAAACGCTGCCATTTGCTGGGCATGCAACTCAGCGGAGTTCTTGTTCTTACGGCGTACGGGCGCAGGTAATTCATCGCCATACGGACGCGTTGCTATCCCAATAAACCAACGATTACCTTCATTATCAAGATATTGTCTAGGCCCTATCATTACTGATAATTCTTGCATATCTAGCCAGTCATGAATTGCGAGAGCGTTCGCCGAGGGTTGCACACGCAAGTCTTGACCGGCGACTGTTGCGCGGGCTGCCCGTTCTAATTCTATACTCCAGCAAAAAAGCATCGCAATCTGATATTTTTTTGCTGTTGAATCCCAGGATTCCGTTTGCTTGATGACAGTCGCGCCAAATAGTGGCATTTTGGCTAACATCTCAACGTTACTAAATTGCTCAGCATGAATACTGTCATCATAATCTTCTCCCACTGCTGCAAAATCTTCGGCTGACATTTTCTGTTTAATGCTTTGAATAATGCCAACCTTTGCTGCAAGGACTGCTCTTTTCGCTGCCCACTCACGTTGAATATGAAACTGGTTGCTGTTAGTTGGATTCGCGCAGTCAAACTCACTGGATTCAATGATAAATGCCCGTTTTTTACTATCATCCCAACCACTATGCCATTTTCTTTCTTTGCAAAATTGCTCTAAAGCAGACGTGGCATTGGCGCTATCTACTACTATCAGCGAAGAGCTAGATTGCGCTTCATATACTGCATCGACGCCGGAGCCAGACATTTCCTCGGCACCCATGGCGACTAGGCTGCATATTGATAAAAGCGCAACAAGGATCAATCGATGCCAGCTTTTCATTATTTGTTCCTTTTTTTAGTGTCGCGCAATGATCCTGACTTTGAAATCGGCGCAATTACGGGCAGGCGCTACTGAGGTCAGGGTGACGTCATCACCTGGGACAGCGCGGAATTTTTTCCACATTTCGTCGTCCGCCGTCTCAACTTCCACGCCGTATTCATCATACCAATTGAAGCGGTATGAAAAAGTATACGGCATTTTTTCGTAATTTTTCAAAAACACTTGCACGCGTTTAAATCCGTCATTGGTCCTTGATTCCCGTATTTCGACGAGTTGAAGTATCTTTGCAAGTGTTTTATCCGTGTCGACACGTCGATCAACTACCCGTTGCACCTGAGCGCTCTCTTCTGCATTGGAAATAGTATTAACTGTCGGCTTATGGGCGCATCCGGTATAAAGCGCCACAAGCAGGGTGACAAGTGACGTAAACTGCAATGATTTCTTCATAGCTTTACCTTCTTGTTATGGCTTGATGGTAATGGTTCCTTTTCCGTAGAATATTTTGTCGTCATCCAACTCAACACCTAGTTTTTCGAAAACAGGGGAAATATTTTCAAAGTAGAGTTCTTCCGGGTCGCTGAAATCTGCTTTAGCCTCAAAAGTCATAGATTCGTTAGTGCTTCTTACTGTTGACGCATCCGTTACTCCACTTTCGATCAACTGCTTCCTTAACTGGTACATCACTCTTTTGCGAATTTTGGCATCAATGACTGAGGCGTTGATTACAACCTTAATCGGGCCGGTTGGTGCATTGGCGACATTCTTAAATTCTATAGCTAGCCTGTTTAGCCTGGAGCCAGCGCCCTCTGCATTCATCAACTTGAGAATAGCTTTTTCAGCGGCGAATCCTATATCATCGACAAGCATCGAGGTTGTGGTAGCCTGGCTCACAATTGCAAACGTCTCAGTGCCAAAAGCCTTAGTCACATTCGTATCAAGATTCTTGATGCTTAATGCCACGGTTACACGAACCTGTTGAGCGTCTGGCTCAAACTCGATTGTTTCAAGGCGATAGTAAAGTACGAGTGTGTCGGGATTGTTTGATTGGACAGCTTTAAGCAAGCCCGCGTTTATTGCGAAATTATTAGTTTCCGGGTCAAAGAACACGCCAAACAGTTCATTGTCCTTATTTTTATATTCATCATAGATATCATTATCTGCAAGCAGATTAACATCAAAGCCGAATTCATCAACTTTTTTAATAAGGCAATCACACACGCGGCGTTGGATCGAAGTATAATTTTGGAGAAACTCTTTAGGATCACCAATACCAGTTCCTGCCTGTGCAGTCAGTTTTATTGAACCCAGGGACGGCGGGGTTTCCAAAATGACCAGTTCAATTTTTCCTTGAGTTCTTACGCCTTGATCCTTGAGCCATTGATTGATTTTTTCGAGTTTCAATTCAACGATATAGCTACCTTCCAATTGTCCCATGTCAGTCGTGATCTTGCTCCACTTGTCCGTCTTCATTTCGATATCTTCAACAAATTTATCGACTTCGGCGCATGCTTTGCGCACCAAGTCCTGCCCCATATTGCTGTCCAGGCGCAAGAGGTATTTTTTCAGGGCTTCAGTTTTGGCCTTAATTTCCAGATCAGAGCGCAAAGTCATAGTAAGGCTTCTGCCTTGCACCGCTACTTTCACTTCAAAGTCCTCGTCTCCAGCCAACAATGGCAGGTTGACAGCAAAAACTAACAGGCAACAGATAAACAAGTTTTTTTTCATTTGGATTCCTATCGTATTAGTGCGCAAACAAAAAATACGCATCTTCACTTTTATTGCCTTATTCAAGGTTAGCTCTTTTAAGCGACTTCTTTACATCTTTTTTAATCTTCTTTACCTCATTGCCCATATCTAAAGCAAAGAGGCAACGGGATATTCCCCGTGCGCTTTCCTTGGAAGGATCAAAATGAAAGATGAAGCGATAGCCACGCAAAGCTTCAGCAAAATGACCGGATGCTTCTTCACAAAGCGACTTGGCAAAGAAATAATCAATATTGTCCTCGATATATTTTTTTGTCTCCTTGCCAATTGTAACTCCGCTCAATGACGCATATATAGATTGGTCTGATGTTTCACCAATATTTTGCAGGATTTTCAATTCTTTAACGATATCAGCATTAGCATTTTCTGATAAGCATATATCACAATACTCGGCGCCGGCCTTGAATGCTCCATTTTTAATCAAATAAAATAATTTCGGATCCTCAAAGCTACGTTCGATTGAAAAAGTGGTAGTGACAGGCATCAACTTAGGAATCAAGGCGGCGACAAGTTGGTCTGCCAAAATAAATTTTGCCTCCAATTCAGTTGGAAACGTAACCGTATTCTTGATGGGGTTAAATCGCCCCGTGACACTAGTACTCTCTGTGTCCTCTGGTACATACGCGATGACATCAATATTTTCTTTGCTTTCATGCGCATATCCGGTGACACCTGTAGTCTCTTTTTTTCTTTGTACATATCCGGTGGCTCCAATATTCCCTGTTCCCCTTTGTATATATCCGGTGGCACTAGCATTCCCGACTTGCCTACGCCCATACCTGGTGGCGCCAGTATTCTCTGTTCCTCTTTGCGTATAGCCAATGACTTCTGCATTCTCAGTTCTTCTTGTCTCAGGGGTATAATGGTCACCGGTCTCCTGCAACGCTGTTGCTAATGAACTAAGAGCGGTTGTAGCTAAAGAATCGAGGACGGTATTCCATGACGGAAGCGAGTCTTGAATGCCATCAGCACGTTTTGCGCGCTTAGTGTCAACTGGGGCGTAGGAAGACGCGAACTGTCCGTTGTCTATCCCATATTTCAAAGTCCCAATTGCATAGGTTTCGGTGAGTTTTCCGATGTTCCCTTTGCTGTCCAATTTATATGCAGTAAGCGCAAGCATCAGGGTAGCATTCCATGCGCGATAAGGAAGCATTATAAGTTTTTCTTCTGTTTGGGTCGTTACTTTAGCTGTAGCCGTCGTTTTTACACCCAAAATTTTACACTCGTACTCGACGTTATCCCATGTGCTCAATCTCATCACCTTCGGATATGTCCCATAAATCTCTGGGGACGCTTGCCACCACACACGACCGTACAGGATGCCGTCAAAGCGTGATTTTGGCGAGACGCGCCCGTTCAGGTAGTGGTCCTGGATGATTTTTTCCGCATCCAAGCGGGCAATGGAATAGGTTTTATTCTGGGCGAAGGCGGCGGCCACTCGTCCCTGCACAATGGCTATCGTCTCGGCATCTGCTTCAAAGACTCCCGAATCCGGCTCGCTGGAAACTGAATTAAAATCTAAAATGGCCAACTTGCTCACATTTGCAAGATTAAACTCCCCTGGCTTATTGACGCTCACCGTGATTTCAGCGGTTCGACATCCGACCATAGCAAGCACGCCAAGACTAAGGGTCGAGGCCATTATCATGTTCTTGAAAAAATGGAATTTTGACATTGCACCATCCACATAGTCGTTAAATAAGTCTGTACCGACAGGCGCTCTCGCCGCAAAACTTAGTAGCGCTTATTCCTTAATCAATTTTATCTCTGAATCATCTTAAAATCGACAAAGAAACCATTATTCTGCTTTGTTGGACTCCCTTTCACTTTGCCCTTCCTCCCTCCGATGCCAATATCCTTGCCTCTAGTGCATCAAGAGCATTAATTCGTGCCGCACAATCACCTTGGGTATATGCTTCCCTTGCCAAGGTATAGTCACCAAGAATTTCATAGGCAAGCCCAAGGTTTTCCCAATCTGCGGGCGTTTTTAACTCTATATTTTCGAGGAATGTAGCTGCTTCAGCATATGCTTGAGCTTCTAGCAGTAGCACCCCTTCCTTGCATCCCTTATCATTTACCCGTAATGCGCGTGACTCCCGATGAGGAGAAATTTGTTTGACCAGGACTTCAATAGGTTGTGTGATCATGTGCGCAAAAATGTCATTGGCCGTCATGGGCGCCTCATGCACTTGGAGACTATTTTTGCGGGAGAATGTCAGGGGAAAGGATTTTCTATAGATTTCATTGCCTTGCTTATCAACCATCCTCGCTTTAAGCGTTCCCTTTCCCACCGTCTGGAGAATATCGTATGTCACTTCGACCTCTCTTTTCTGCACCCGGTCATAATCAGGAGCAGAAGTCGGCACGTCTTTTTCATCCTTGCGCTCCTTGCGGTTATAGGGCAGCCACTTCAATTCGAAAGTGGTTGTTTCCTTCAACAAGTCATTGTTTAACGTTGCATCGATATCAAGGAAAAGGGTTCCAGCCTCAAGTTCATCGCTCACATATCGCGCATAACCGTGGGCGCTATTGTATTTTTCAAAGGTAGAAGCTATTTTGCTTCCGCCTTGCAAATTTCCCCAAATGATGTCAGTACTTTTCAACACCCCCTCCTGGTACAAACGGGAGGCAACTTGCTGCTTAACAGAGGACTCAATAGCTGCCGGATTGACAGCAACGTTGCCATCCAAGTTCGCGGAAACGACAATGGCAAGCGGAGAAATGTCAGACAAATTACTGGCCTTTACCGATGCAGCCGGCACAGTATAAACGGCTACCAGTTTCTCGCTTGCACAACCAACCAAGAAAATAAGAATTGAAGAAGCCCATGCCAGCACCAAATATTTTTTCATTTTAATATCTTTCGCTCACTCTTGCCAATTTTAAAGTTTAACACCACTGATTTGTGCCTTTTGCTCGACACGAGCGAGGGAATTAGCACATGCCTTCGCAAGACCATCATCTTGAGTGATAAGAAAAATCTGAGAATACAACTTATGGAGCCTTCTGAGATTATCGATGTCGAAATTCACCAACTCTCTTGAAAGGGCAAGCAGGTAGTAACAACACAATCCTTCCTCAAATTGTTTGCGGTCTTTCTCTTTTTCTACCGCCATGATTTTGGCACGATATTCTTCGAAATTATCTGGAATAAGAGCCTGTGCCCTCACCGCCACATCATTGACGGCACCGGCCTGCAGGGCGGAAACCATCGCATCATCGGCGATATTCTGCGGGATGGCAGTGGAAATGCCACGAACTTTCGTCAAAAACATGTCAGAAAAACCATAGCTGATCTGCTCGACGAAAAGTTTGACAAACTGCTCATTTCCCCTGAGTCTTCCTTCCTCGATAGCAAAATCTCCGTCGTGCATCGAAATCTCGAAATGATACACTGGGTCGAGGCTTGCGATAGAATAAATGGAACCCAATACGCTGGTGGCACCACTGACAGAAGGCGTGCCTGGGGAAGTATAAATCATGTCGCAGCCGCTTGTCTCGCTATTTCTTTCCACAATGCGCGTTGAACCATTAAACGGCACGGCTTCAGGCGAGGAAATGCGAAAATCGGTGCATATCCGGAGAAGGATATAATAATCAGCTGGCTCATTGGCATCAAATATAATCTTCACCTCGCTATTCTGAGATTTGTCAAATGTTCTGGCAATATTGTGCAAGGTCGCTTGTGCAACTTGCACATCGCCAACAGCCAACAGTTTTACTTTCGAGTCTTTTTTAAGTGTGATTCCGCTGTTCCCTGGTGTCTTGTAATTCAAGTTCACCCAATATACATCGTTTGCACATCCGCACAGGAACAGCACGGATGTTAGCGCCATTGTCAGACAGAATGCGTACGCCTTATTCACAGTTATCTTCCCTTCAAAACTTTTCACGAAGCACAAATCTGAGCATACCTTGCCACTTACTGAAAATTTTTAATTATGCGTCACATTTTGAACATATCATTTATATTGTGACAAGCCTTTTCTTAATGACTTATTTTCACGGTAACTTATGCCTTGCTCGAATCAAAATCATAATTAATCTGATGCTTACTCGGACTTTGTGCTATCCGGGGGGAACTGCCATTTTGCCATCAATCTGCTTTTCACCGTTTAATAGCACAAAAAAACTCCGCACCCCCCAGGCAGTCCGGGGAATACGGAGTTCGTGAGATTAAATTGTTGTTAAATGCAGAGCCTAGGCTTGCTTGCTTGCTTGCTTGCTTGCTTGCTTGCTTGCTTGCTTGCTTGCTTGCTTGCTTGCTTGCTTGCTTGCTTGCTT
>Ga0123334_1006747_pt1 | contig 10515 bp, 12 predicted proteins | sample BiotimSIPDNA_FD_89706 | JGI IMG/M metagenome (GOLD analysis project Ga0123334, IMG submission 89706) | Anaerobic biogas reactor microbial communites from Washington, USA - Biogas_R1 time_0 SIP DNA | ecosystem: Engineered > Bioreactor > Anaerobic > Unclassified | place: Washington, USA... | reverse complement strand
CGCATACGCCGCCACCCATGCGCAACGCGGTGTTGGCAGCATTGACAATGGCGTCGGCCTGCACGCGGGTGATGTCATCTTGGATGATGGTAAAGGGCATGGTTCCTCCTTCAGTTTTCTTCGGTCAGCAGTTGCAGCAGCGTATCCAAGTTGCGCTCGGCCACCACCAGCAGTGCCGCGTCACAGCCGCGTGCGTTATCGGCAAAATGAGCATAGGTGCGCACAAAGGTCATGCTGCTGGCCGCGCTGGCCAAATAGGGCAGCAGCGCGCGGCCAAAGGAATCCCGCGCCACATACAGCGCGGGGCCGTTCGGGGTGCCGCGCGTGGTGATGCGCATGTCGTCCGCGCTGCGCATGGGCGGCAGGGCGCGGTAGGCCGGGGCTGGTGCAGGAAACGCATCAGCCTGCGCATCGGGTACGCCGGGCAGTATCATGCGGTGCAGATCGCCAGGGGAGTGTTCGATGCGCGTAAAATCAGCAGCCGTGTAATCAGGCAGGGTGTAACCTGCCCTTGTCAAGGTCTCCCGCGCAGCCAGCCACGCGCCGTAGGCACTCCAGTGTGTATCCGTAGGCAGGTACGTAGGCAATGTGTTCTCGCGCAAAAGAGGAGCCAGGTCAGGCGCAGCCACGCCCTGCGCATCCAAGCGCGCTAGCAGCCGCGTGCGGTTGCTGTGTTCCGGCGCATATGGGCGGATGTACCAGGGCAGGTGCTGCGGATATACCACAGCTTTATCCGGCACCACCAGCAGCACAAAGGCCGTGCCCTGTTGCGCCAGCGTGTTGTGGATATCACACAGCGCCTGCGCCAGCGCATCCATATCGGCATCGCTCATGCGCCGGGCGCCCAGTGTGCTGTCCAGCGCCTCGCGGAAGTACAGCCAGCCATTGCGCCCTGCCACCACCTGCTCCTGGCCGGTACCGTGCAGCACGCGATTGAAATAGCCCCAGGCTGTTACCAGCGGCCCTTGCAGCAGCCAGCCGCCCAACAGCGCCAGCAATATCAGGCACACAAACGCTTTTTTCATGTCGACCTCAATATGCCGCATACAAAAAGGGCACGTGCGTCGCGCCATAGACGGCCAGCAGAGAAACACCCAACAACACCAGCGCCAGCATGCGCCGCACCCACACCGGCAAACGGGCGGCCAGCCCCCGGCCCTCTAGCGCCACGATGACCACCGCCGCCAGCAACGCCAGCAGCACCATGGGCCGCAGCTGCGCCAGCGCCAGTGTTGCCGCCCCTATACCGGCAAAGGCGTCCAGCGCCGCGCCCACATCGGCAGCGCCGGCAAAGGGCACAAAGCCTACCGCCACGACCGCCAGCACATACAGGCGGCGCACGGCCACCGGCCATGTTTCCGGTTTCCATGCGTTCCGTTCCAGCGTTAATATCAGCGCGTTCCACAGCCCCCACAGCACAAAGCCCCAGCCTGCGCCGTGCCACAGCGCCATCAACAGATACACAACCCCTGTATTGACCGCCGTGCGCCCTGCGCCCTGCCTGCTGCCGCCCAGCGGGATGTACACATAATCGCGCAGCCAGGCACCTAACGTGATGTGCCAGCGCCGCCAGAAATCGCGCAGGCTGTCGGCGCGCAGCGGGGCGCGGAAGTTATCGGGCAGCGCAAACCCCACCGCACGCGCCGCGCCCAACGCCATGTCGGTATAGCCCGAAAAGTCCATGTACAGCTGCAGCGGGAACACCGCAAGCCCCAGCGCCGCCCTGCTCATCGTCTAAATGCCAGGACAATGCCTGAAACGCCGCGTAGCTAATCCCTTGCGGCCAGGCTACCGGCAGCGACAGGCGGGAAAGCACCACCGCGCCCACATTCCATATGACCGCCGCCACCCGGCGCGCGCGGCCGGGCAAGCGGCCCACCAGCACATTGCCTGCCACCAGCGCCAAAAACACCAGCGGCTGCTGCCAGCCCGACAGCCCCAAAAACACAAGCCCCAGCAGGCTGTGCCAGGGCTTGTATATGGGAGAGCGCCTCAACAGCGCCGACAGCGTCACCGCCAGCGACAAAAACAGGCTGACATAGACAGGCGCTGAAAAGGGCATTATTGCACCGTATTAAAAATCATGTAAAAGGTCGTCACCACAAACTCCTGCCCATCCAGCACGAATACCAGCCGGGGGCTGAACGGATCCTCGGTGAGCGTATAGATCATCTCGTCCTGCTCCCACAGCGGGGGCTCGCCATAGGCCTTCAGCACATCGTCCAGCGTATCGCCTATGGAGATGCCGCGCAGGGTGACGTAATCGCCGCCCAGCACCATCAGGGTTTCGATCACGTCCGCGCCCTTGTCGCCCTTGGGCAATGTACCGATGACCAGTTCGTCATTGGCATACTCACGGTCTTTGCCTGTAAACAGGCAGCTCTCGGCCTCGGTTTTGGTAAGCTTTACACCGGCCTTTTGAAGCGCATCCAGCAGCGGCTGGGCCGGGGTGTTGAGGGCATAGTTCTCGCCTGCCACCGACAGCGCCAGGTCGTTTTCGTCAAGGGGCAGGGGGGCTGGTTGGCTCAGGGCTGTTAGCGGGAGCAGCAGGAGCAGCAGGAACAACAGGGCGCGTTTGGGGTGTGCCATTGATAACCTCCATCACGGTCGTGTAGCTGGGACAATTGAAATACAGGTATGCCGCCATGTCAAACGGCAGCCGCACGCAGCCGCCGGAGGCCGCCGTGCCTATTTCCCGGGCGCCCCAGCTGGCGGCGCGCGCTTCATCGCGGCCATAGCAGGGGATGCCATGGATGTACCGGCGGGGCAAGTACGTAATGCCGTGCGGCGCCTGCGTATGCGTAAAGCGCACCCAGCGCTGTTTCAGGCCCAGCACATACCTGCCGGTGGGCGTGGGCGTGGTGCGCTTGCCCAGCGCAGCGGTGCCGGCAGCCAGCGGCAGGCCCACGCGCTGGCCGCTTTCATCCAGTGCAAACAGCTTGACCGAAAAATCGGACTTGTCCACCAAGATACCCACGGGCGGCATGTCCTCCTTTTCGGGCAAGTAGCGCGTTTCGTGGGTTTTGAGCGTCGCGCCGGGCACATAGCCTGTCACGCCCTCCACCGTAACCAGCAAATAGCAGCGCGAAAAGCCGGTGACCTCCAGCGCTGCGCCTTCAGGGATATCCATCAGTTTTTCGCCCAGCTGGCTGTCGGGCAGCGACAGCAGGGGCAGCCCCGCACCGGCCACCACGGTGTGCGGCGTCACCGGCGCGTCCGAGCCGATGATGCGCACCTGGCTGCGGTGCACATACGCGCCCTCCTGCGTGCAAAACCATGCGCCCAGCATGCGCGTCAGCGTCACCATCGCCCCCGGCGTAACGGACAACGGCTGCGACGCGCCGGGCAAAAACGCCTGATCACCCACATATACCGCCCAGGTGCGGTTCATGGTGTCCACTTTTTCGGGCAATGCCTGCAGCTGCCGCACGGGCACAAAGCCTGTGACCTGGCCATCGTCAATGTACCACCAGCTGCCGGACTGCGCCACAAATGTGTACAGCCGCCGGGGTTTTAATTCCATGCCATCCGCAGCAGCGCCATCGGGCAGCAGGGCCAGCGGGGTATCCTGCTCCACACCGGCCAGGCGCGGGGTGGCAAAGGCCGACAGCACCAGCGCCTGCACCTCGGACGCCGATACGAACCCATGGGAGGGCTGCACCTGCAAGTAGGCCCCTGCCTGCGCCTCCACGCGGTACAGCTGCCCCGGCAGCAGCGTGCCCACCTGCGCCGTCCCGGCGTCCGGCCCTTCATATACCTTGGGCTGCGTGTCGGCATGCACCAGCATCACATCGTCCTTTAATTGGCTGATAGCCGCCGCGCCATCGCGGGGCAAATAGCCGGTCTGCTCCCCCACCAGCACGCGCAGGTAGCCGCGGTTGTGGCCGGTCACCGTCACCAGCTGCCCCTGCCCGATATTCAGCAGCGCATCGGCACCGGCTAAGGGCATCGACAACAGATGCTGCTCGCGGGTGGCATAGTGCAGCACCATCTCAACGTCTCGGTCAGGGCCCAGCTGCTGCAAGTCGCCGCCATAGATATACCCCACCAGGTCGCCCGCCTGCACCTTGATCATATGTTTGGAACGCGCCAGCACGACAAACGGCGTTTCAGGCGGCAGGCGCTTGAGCACTTGAGCGCCGTGCAGCCCCATCTCGCGCAGCACGCGCACGTCCTTGGCATACATGGTCTGTCCAGCGCGCTCATCTGGCTTATCCGTGGGTAGCGGCAGCAGGCCGTACAGGCGCACATAGCCCGTAATTTCGCCATAGGTCACCAACGCGTATCCCTTGTGACCGGGCTCGGTGGGCCGTTCCAGCACCAGCGGCGTATAGTTCGGGATGCGGCCGATGCCATCGTTGTAGCCCCGGCTTCTGTCATAGATGGTGGTCATCGTTTCAAAATATCCGGTAATCGGGGCATCCTCCTGCGCGCAGACGGCAGGCAGGCATAAAAAAAGAATCAGTAGAGTCGCCGCCCATGCCCGGGCGGGGCGCAATGGATGCATAGTGCCTCCTCATCAGCGGTCATGCCGCCTGTTTTCCTGCATTATACAAGGATGCGTTGCGTCCGACAATCTTTCGGGCTTGCTATTTTGTAACACTTTCGATACAATTGCTCCGGCGAGCCTGGAAACGCGGCCCGCCCCATGGAGGGAAACATGAAGAAAGTTTTGATCTATGCCATGCGCGGCGACAAGATGTGCTTTGTGCACGCGCTGCTCAATGCGCTGGACCTGCACGCTGCGGGACATACCGCGAAAATCGTTTTTGAGGGACAGTCTGTAACGCTGCCCAAGATGCTTGCCGAGGAAAACAACGCCCTGTACGCCCGCGCCCTGAAGGCGGGGTTGGTGGCCGGGGTGTGCCTGGCGTGTTCCAAGCAGCTGGGTGTGTACGAGGACAACGAGCGTTTAGGCCTGACCATGCTCAACGATATGTCCGGCCATGCCGGCATTCGCTCGTATGTGGAAGCAGGCTACGACGTTGTCGTGATGTAAGCACAAGAACATCGAACATATAAATTTTACGAATAAAGCGCAATCGGGCTGTGCCGCCGCTGGCGGCAGGCGTAGATTTGTGCGCGATGGAGATTGTTATGCAAAAGCATTTTATATTGTCAGACCTGGCACAGGACATGCTGGCCCGGACGCTGACGGTGGAAGAGCTGCGCGATGCGTATGTGATTAACGCACGGGATGTAGCGGATGATACGCTGTTCCCGGATATGGCGCATGTGGAGCAATTTACTGTGGTCAGCCGCAACCTGCTGGGTGGTTTTGGCGCTGTGACCAGCGCCGCGCTGGAAACGCTGCGCGCTGGTGATATTCCCCCGCAAGCTGCGCTACACATCGTCTTCCATGGCGATATGACCGAGGAAGAAGGCACCACCGCGCGCCGGACGGCGCAGGCCTGGGCGCAGCACATGGGCTTTGCCCAATGTATGGTTAGCCTGCGCACGCATCAGTTTGACGTGCTGCCCCTGCCGGTACCTGCACAGGCCGCGCCGAAAAAGGTGGCCTGGCTGCTGGGTGCCTCCGGGCAGGACGGAACAGCCGCCGGACGCGCCATGCGCGAGGTATCGCGGCTGTCACGCCTGACTGGTACGCATGCGCTGGTGTGCGGCGACCAGCCGCTGTCAGATACCGATGCAGAGGCGTTTGCATGTGCGGACGCAGTGGTCGTTGGGTTTTCATTGTACAAGGACATGATTCCAGCCTACATGCTGGTGCATCTGCGCCAACTGGCTGCCACGCCGGGCGCCCCTGGCCGCCGGTTGTACGTGGTAGTATGCGGCGCCTGCAACAAGGATGCCAGCGCGCTGGCGCTGGAACGCCTGCAGCACTTTGCAGTGCGCGCGGGCTTTACCTGGGGGCAAGGGCTGGCGCTGTCCGACACCCTGCTGCCAGCCACGCCAGCCGCGATGCTCAAGCGTACAGCGCGCACAGCGCTGTTCCGCCTGGCACGCAGCCTGGCCCGCGGGGCCGCCGGGCGCAACGCCTTTGCAGCCACCTGGCTGCCCAAGCTCACGCCCAGCAACCGCTGGCCTGCCCCACGCCTGTGCGCGCCGGGGCTGCTCAACGGGCAATAACACAAGAAATAAAAACAAAATGTAGACAAACGCGTCCAAAACGGGCATGATGGAAGCATCATAGTTCCGGTAAAGGAGCGTTATGAAATACCGCAGCGTTTTTGACATCATTGGGCCTGTGATGGTGGGGCCCTCCAGCTCGCACACCGCAGGCGCGGTGCGCATCGGGCTGCTGGCGCGCAGGCTGTTTGGCCGCGCGCCGGAGCGTGCCGACATCCACCTGTATGGATCGTTTGCGCACACCTACCGCGGGCATGCCACCGACGTGGCGCTGCTGGCCGGGGTGTTGGGGATGAACACGGATGACCCGAACATCCCGCGCGCATTTGCGCTGGCGCAAAAAAGCGGGCTGACCTATGCCTTCCACGCCGAGGCCGCCGTGCCCGATCACCCCAATACCACGCGCATTGTGTTAACCGCGCAGGATGCGCGCATCAGCGTGACCGGCGTGTCCTTGGGCGGCGGGCTGGTGCAGCTGACGCGCGTGGATGGCTTTGAGCTGCGCCTGAGCGGCGAAAACCCGGCGCTGCTGATTTTCCACGAGGATGCGGCGGGCACCATCGCGGCGGCCACACAGCTGCTGGCGCAAAGCAATATCAACATCAGCCACATGGAGGTATCGCGCACTGAAAAAGGGCGCGAAGCCCTGATGGTGATTGAAACCGACCAGCAGGTGCCGCCTGATACCGTGCACGACATCCTGCAGCAAAAGCACATCCTGAAAATCGTCCAGCTGGGGTAAGTTATGTTTACAAGCATCAAGGAACTGGTTGCGCAGGCCGAGGGCACCACCATCGGCGAGATTATGCTGCGCAGGGAAGCCGAGCACAGCAGCCGGGAGCAGGCGCTGGCGGATATGCAAGAAAGCCTGAACGTCATGCGCGCCGCCGTGCACAAAGGGATGGAAGGCGTTACATCGCACTCCGGCATGACGGGCGGCAACGCACAGAAAATGCATCAATATTTGCAGTCCGGCCATGCGTTGACGGGGGATACATTCCTGCGCAGCATCACCTATGCGCTGGCCACCAATGAGGTCAACGCCGCCATGGGCGTCATCTGCGCCTCGCCCACGGCGGGCTCCTGCGGCGTGCTGCCCGGCGTGCTGTTGGCTGCGCAGGAGCACATGCAGTGCAGCGACGAGGACGTGGTGCTGGCGCTTTTTTGCGCGGGCGCCATCGGCCTGGTGGTGGCCAACAACGCCATGATTTCCGGCGCCGCCGGCGGCTGCCAGGCCGAGGTGGGCACGGCCAGCGCCATGGCCGCGGCGGCCCTGACCCAGTTGCGCGGCGGCACGCCGACCATGTGCGCGCATGCCATGGCCATGGCGCTGAAAAACATGTTAGGGCTGGTGTGCGATCCGCTGGCCGGCCTGGTGGAGGTGCCTTGCGTCAAGCGCAATGCCGCAGGTGCCGCCAACGCGCTGACCGCCAGCGAGATGGCGCTGGCCGGTGTGGAAAGCTATGTGCCCTGGGATGAAGTCATTGAAGCGCTGTACAAGGTGGGGCAAAGCATCCCGCTGGCGCTGCGCGAAACGGCGCAAGGCGGCCTGGCCGACACCGAAACCGGGCGCGCCTGGAAGCGCAAATTGTGGAGCGGCGGATGGAAGGAGCCGGCATCGGTATAAATTTCCAGCGAATTTGCAGGCTGCATCCCATTTTTATCGCTGATATGGTATGATAATCCTGCACATACACATTTGCTGCAACAGGAGGGGTTCCGGATGGATGCAGTCATTTCCACCGATGCGCTGACCAAGCGGTATGGCCGCGCGCGGGGCATCGAAAATGTCGACCTGGTGGTACAAAAGGGCGATATTTTTGGTTTTATCGGGCCCAATGGCGCGGGCAAAAGCACGCTGATCCGCACGCTGCTGGGGCTGATCCGGCCATCGGGCGGCTCGGCGCAGGTGTTCGGTCTGGACATACTAAAGCACAAAAAGGAAATACTGCGGCGCATCGGCTACATGCCGTCGGAGGCTTCCTACTACCCGCGCATGCGGGTCAAGGACGTGCTGCGCCTGTCCGCCCACCTGCGGCGCATGGATTGTTCCAAAGAGGCGCAGCGCCTGTGCGACTGGTTTGATCTGGACATGAACCGCCAGGTCAGCGCGCTGTCCTTTGGCAACCGCAAGAAGGTCAGCATCGTAGCAGCGTTGCAGCACAACCCCACGCTGCTAATTTTAGACGAGCCGACCAGCGGGTTGGATCCGCTGATACAAAGGGCGTTCTGGGATCTGGTCACGCAGCGCAACAACGAGGGCACCACAATTTTCCTGTCCTCGCACGTGCTAAGCGAGGTGCAGCATCACTGCCGCCATGCCGCCATCATCCGGGAAGGGCGTATTGTGGTGTCCGATGCGGTAGAATCGCTTTCGCGCACCACGGCGCGGCGCGTGACGCTGCGCGGCGTGCAGGAATTGCCCACGTTGCCCCCCGGCGTGCTGGAAACGCACCACAGCCAAAACGAAGTGGGCGTATTATATTCCGGCGATATGAAAGCGCTGATGAACAGCCTGCAGAAGGTACCGTTTACCGATATTACGATAACGGAGCCGGAGCTTGAGGAAATCTTCTTCCATTTTTATGAGAAAGCAGGTGCGCGCACATGACGATTTTCAGGCGGGAAATGCGCAGCAGCCTGCGCAGCGTGCTGCTGTGGGGGCTGTCCATATCGGCGGTGGTGGTCATCATCATGGGCCTGTTCCCCCGGGTGGAGCGGCGGGCCAATTTATTCACCCAGATGCTGTCGGGGCTGGAACTGCTAACAATGGCTTTGGGCATTGACAAGCTGGAATATGCCACACCGATGGGCTTTTACGGCATGGAGGCTGGCAACATCATCAGCTTGGGCGGCGCGCTGTTTGCGGGCATTACGGGCATATCGCTGCTGGCCAAGGAGGAAGGCCGCCACACGTCGGAGTTTTTGATGTCCCATCCGGTCAGCCGCTTCTGGGTGGTGACGCAAAAGTTGATGGCGCTGGTGCTGCAGATTGTGCTACTCAACCTGATCTTCTTCGGGTTTGCGTTTGTGGCATTTTCGTTGGTGGCACGGCCCATCAACATGCAGGAGCTATTGAACCTGCACCTGGCAATGACCATGATGATGCTGCAAATCGGGTGCATGATGTTCGGGATATCGGCGCTGTTGCGGCGCGAAAGCCCGGCGCTGGGCATTGGCATCCCGCTGATGTTTTACTTTTTCAATGTGCTGCTGAACCTGAATACCGAGCTGAAATTCCTGCGCTATGTGACGCCGCATTATTACGCCGAAGCCGGCAAGATCATTGGCGGCAGCATCCCCTGGCACTTTGTGCAGGTGGGCGGGTTGACGGCATTGGTATTTCTGCTGGTAGGTTATATCCGTTATTTAACCAAGGATTTGGCGATATAAGGAGGACATGATGGCAAAATATACCCGGCGATTGACCGGAGATTTCCGCGCGCTGCTGCTGGCGGTAGAGCAGGGCATTTTAGACGGCAGCGTTAGCGCCAGCTTAGAGGACAGCGAGAACTATCAAGTTGGCGATGTGCAGGTGGCCGTGCGCGTGTTTGAACGCTATAGCTGGCTGGGCTCCAACCGCGTCAGCCTCAATGTCACGCTGGTGGGGCATGGCAGCAATCTGTTCATCACCGGCATCACCTCCGGCGGCAGCCAGGCGATGTTCTTTAAGATCAACACCTGGGGCGAGGGCGCCTTTCTGGACAGATTCCGCGATATTATAGAAAGGTTTTGACCCGATGGAGCAACTGACCATCCATGAGATTTTAGATCGGCAGCGCGCACTGCAGGAGCTTAACCAGGTGCGCTGGGGTGGGTTGTCGCCCGAAAAAGGGCGCAGCAGCCTGCTGTGGGCCATTGGCGAACTGTGCGAAGCCGCCGACGTCATCAAAAAAGAAGGCGATGAAGCCATCATGGACGATGCCGACATACGCGAGCATTTTGCCGAGGAAGTGGCCGATGCGCTGATGTACCTGGGCGATTTATTGCTGTGCTACGACATAGACGCCGACACGTTTACCGAAATTTACCTGCGCAAGTGCAAGCGCAACCGCACGCGCTGGGAAAAGGATATAACGATAGAAGAGGGTGCCTGACGCTTCCCGTCTAACCCTGACAAACAGTAGCGCGTAGCCTGCGGGGCCCGCGCTTTTGTTTTGCTAAGGCACGGTAAAATAGTGTCTACTGAACAACTCAATTCCCTATATTTCCCAAGCATTCTGGCCTGATACATGATGAACTGGTGCAAGGGAAATCCCTGAAATCGACCAAATCTCTTGCATTTTATTTGGAGGAAGTCCGCGTTTATCGACCAGAAAGCGAACAAGTCAGCGTATTTGAGAACGAAAGTTTCTTCCGGTTTCAAGGTCTGAACTCTGACAATGACTGGGTCAGGCTGGCGAAACTGATTCCCTGGGCAGAGTT
>Ga0123334_1006742_pt1 | contig 10517 bp, 1 predicted proteins | sample BiotimSIPDNA_FD_89706 | JGI IMG/M metagenome (GOLD analysis project Ga0123334, IMG submission 89706) | Anaerobic biogas reactor microbial communites from Washington, USA - Biogas_R1 time_0 SIP DNA | ecosystem: Engineered > Bioreactor > Anaerobic > Unclassified | place: Washington, USA | collected... | reverse complement strand
TGGATTTAATAAACCATGTGAAACCGATAGAGAAATTAGAGATTTATTACGAAATGCAAAAGCAGTAAAACTAGAAGACACTTATAATGCCGCCACAGGAACCTATTCATGGTATTTCCCTGTCCCATTAGGTTCTACAACGATCAAAGCGTCCTCTCGACTTCGTATGGATTTAGGCTTCTCACAGGGTCTTTCTAATGACGGCTACTTGACATGTGAAACACTACGTCAACCTTCTAATAAACGAATGACAAAAGCAACAGGAGACTGGTCATGGTCCCCTCATCTTAAAGAAGTGGACGGAGCGTTTTATGATGGTATGCCTTTTGAAGATAAAGACTATGGAGATATAGATGACAATATTCCTGTCAACCCATACATTGTGGTTTATAGAAAAGACGAATTTATTTGGGGTTATAGTCCTTCTTACCAGGAAATGACCACCAAACGCGCTAACTATGAAATCGGTCTCACCCTTGAACCTCCATTTAACGTTTCCAACGGTTCTCACGTTGTACTAGATCAAAATAGCAGTACAGTCTATTTTAAAGGAACAGCGAGTGTAACAGAAGGTGGTTTCATTACTCGTATTTGGGCTAATGGTACTGAAGTCAAAGACCTTGCTTCAGCAGCAAAGTATAATGTGGTCACCGATATGTATGATCTCAACATCCCTGTAAAAATGACGATTGGCTCTAATAAAGTTGATGTTACTGTATTTGCAGGCCCAGATCCTACTTGCCAAAGTTGTACAGAAAATGGCGGGTGTGATTTTGAAAACAGAAACTTCTTCGTTCAATTTACTAAAGGGAATGCTTCTGCAAGTAACTTGCGTATTACAGACGCTTCTGGAAACGCTATTTCAAGCCCAGCAGAACCAAATAGCACTTCTTTCTACATCCATCTAAGTGATAAAGATAAAGCAAATTACACTGGTGTAGTGAATGCTCTTGTCATTAATGGTAGGCAAAAAGATACACTCCGCGTGAAACTAGATCCAGAAACAGCTGGTTCTGGAACATTCCGCAGTGGTTCACTAATTTCTGCTGTATCTAAAACTCCAGCAGAACGAAATGCTAGTACTGAAATTTCATTCTTTGGTGGCGATACCATTCAGGTGATTTATATTGACCCTGAAGATGAAGAAGATATTTCTAGACAAACTTTCTACGCCAAAGCCACTTACCCAACACCTCAGAAAGTACTTGCCCAAGATTTAAATTGTGACGGAATTGCTGACAATATCAGTATTAATTTCAGTACGACCTTTGATGGTTCTGTCTCATTCGATAGTCTTTGGATCCATATCAAAGACAAGGAAACAGCGACTGGTGATAGCTTTATGGTTCCTGTAATAGAAAATATGGTTGGAAAAAACACCATTAATATTCCTTTGACTAGTTCTAGCATTCCTGCAACCCCAACTCCAGAAGGTTATATATCTACCTTCTTACAGTATAATGGCGTTGTTTCAAAAGAAAGCGCTGAAATCACTGATGGAATTGCTCCTGTATTACTAAGTGTGACTGTCCTTGAAAATCCAGAACCAAGAACTGCAGAAGATACGATTAAAATTGCCTTCTCAGAAAAAGTCACTTTAGCGTCTCTTTCCACTTGGCCATTATCTATTCTAGATGAGTCTGGTAATCCAGTAGATCAATCTGCAATCACAGTCTCTGGCAAAGCTTCAACAGAAGATGATGGCAAGAGCTATCTCTATGTAGTGACAGGAAACTTCTCTGGTAATTTAATGAAGCCAGGATTTATTGCCTCTATTCCATCTAGTTTCTCTGTCTCCGATCTAAAATTAAATCGTCTTGATGGTAATAGTTGTCAAAAGCCTGTAACTATTGCTGAAACGCCAAAACCAGTACCTGTAAAACTTGCTGAAATTAGAGACTTTACAGGGGATGGTTACCCTGATGAAATTTTCCTCCGTTTTGAAAGAAAACTCCGTGATAAAGATATGTTAGATAGCTTTGTGGTAGACTGGGGTTCCCCTTCTGTAATCAAGAGTTTCCTCTCCTCTTCTTGGGTCCACACTCAAGAAACATCAGACCCATATTATTCTTATGTAGTACGTATGGATACATTACCTGATGGAACAATAAACCCTGTAATTACAGACTCTATCTTAAAACAAGATACATTATCCATTATCACAATTACAATTCCTAGCACCAATACTTATGAACTAGGAACAACCACTGGCGATTACAATGGATATGGAAAAATTAAGCCTCGACTTGGGCCTGAAGGTGGATTCTTTGATAAAACTTACTCTCTAGTAGATAAAGTTCCTCCGATCATTTTAAGTGCTAGAAAAACAACTTCTTCAGAATTAGAAGTTCTTGAAATTGAAATGTCTGAACCTCTAAAAGAAGAAGAACTCGGAGAATATCATATTGAACGGAAACGTGGCTCTGAAACAACTTACTTTTCACCAATGAGTACCACTTTTGCTCAAAATAAGTATACGTTCATTTATAATGATGAAGCTCCAGGAGCGATTCGTATTGGTGACTACATTCGTTTAATTCCAAGTAATACCATCTCTAAATATAAAGATGTTGCAGGAAACTTCCCTGGAACTGATAATCCATGGGTACAAGTGAAAGGTTCTATCGCTGAAAAGACCTATTTCAAGGTCACTTTAGAAAACGATATCACTCAACCAAGTACAACTGTAATTCCTTATAACGGAGTGATGCCGACAGATAGCGAGCATTTTAGATTGACCGTTCTTAACCAAAATCAAGAAATTCCTTTAGCAAAAGGAAAAGGGAAATTAAAATCCGCCTTTGGAGAAGCGCCATACGATACGGCAAAATATAAGCATGGAGGCCCAACTTTTGAAATTGAAGCGAATATTCCTTCGGCATTAACACTTGTTTCTAACGTAAATGCATGGAATTTTGAAATTGCTTTTGAAGTATTCCTCTATGATAATTTGGGGCAATTCATTAATTCCGCAAGTTATTCCTTCTTATTGTCTGATATCGGATATGATAAAGTCTCCATTGATGGGAAACTTCCTCTACGCTTAGAATGGCTTTCTCAAGATGGTGTAGCTCCTGTATCGGAATCAGGTAAAAAGATTGGAACAGGGCCATACATTGCTCGCTTCAACTTGAAATCGAATGCATCCTATATGGTAGACCCTGTAAATGAAGAGGATACTTATAAAAAAGGTGATAAGCTCAAAGTGAAAGAACAAAAAACATCCACCTTTGGTTTTAGACGCTTAAAGTGATAAAATGATGAAAAAAATATTTGTATTTCTTATTTGGTTTCTGTTACTACCTGAATCTATCTTAGCGATTCCCTCGATAGACAATACTTGTTCAACATGTGATAGACGCTATTTGGATTCCATGAACGTATTCAATCGGCGTCCTATTCGAGTGAATCAAGTTGGATATAAAGCAGATGCAACTCATAATAAACATGCGTTTGCTGCTGATTATCCTGCAGGAACTAAATTTAAAGTAATTAATGCAAATACGGGTGCGGAAGCCTATAGCGGGTCTCTTGATTTAATCACCCCATCAGCTCCTAAACCTGGAATGTACGTTAATGGAGCATTCAATTCTATTAGCCAAGTCTATAAATTCGGTTCCAATACGGATTCGGTAGCCACTTCAACAGAAGCATTATATCGAGCTGATTTTACCAGTTTAACGACTCCAGGCAAATATTTTGTCGTGATAGGAACAGATACTTCTGCCTCTTTTCTCATTGAAACAGGGATTTATAATTCCATTTTTGAAACAGCCCTAAAATTCTTTGGAATTCAACGCTGTGGTAATACAAACTCTCAAATACACGGTCCATGTCATTTAAAAGATGGTTCTGCTGTAGGTCATGATTTAACTGGTGGTTGGCACGATTGTGGAGACCATTTTAAAGTATCAGAAACTGTTGGCTATGCAGCCTATGTGTTATCCACAACCTATCTTGTCTATGAAGAAAAAGCTGAAGATCGATACGGAAAATCTTATGATGATACGGTATTCACAGACGGTATTCCTGATGTGCTTTACGAAGCAAAAATTGGTGTCGATTATATTTTTAAACTATATAAAGCCTCAAAAGCAGATGGACTCATAGCTCAAGCAGATATGTATCACTCTGTTGGTGTAAGCGACGGAGATCATGCCTACTGGGATGTGCCAGAAAAACAGGACGCTCAAGATTTTTCTAAAGGTGGGCCAGATCGCCCTGTGGCAAAACAAATAGGTGCAAACGTTTCTGGTATATTTGCAGCTGCTCTTGCCAATGTGGGCTACGCTTGGCAAGTATATGACGCTAATTATGCTGACTCATTGATTGAAGCAGCAAAAGATATATATCAGAATGTAGTGAAACCTAATTTTAAGCTTCAAAAGAATACGACCGATAATAATAACTACTACAATAATTATTATACAGGACAAGGTCGTCTTGATGACGATGCTGCCGCCGCTGCTCTTTCTTTATGGTATGCAACAAAAGATTCCATGTATGCCTATGACTTATACAAGAACAAAGAATTTGGCGATGGAACAGCAAACTACGAAAATAATTTATATCAGTTTCAGGGTGGCTTTATGGCAAGCCATAGCTCTTTACTGTTTACACAAGGCGGTTGGGCAACTGATTATCAAAATATCCATGCCCACGTTCTTTTCTTCTTTTCCAAATTGATTCTTCCAACAGTGGCAAAAGCACAGGAGTATAACATTAGTTCAAAAGAACGAGATGATTTGCTGATGCGAAACATAAACACCTTTTATAGGATGCTAGACGATGCGACTTCTGGAGATTCCGTTGTTCAAACCAATCAATACGGGCAAATCACCACAGAAAAGCCTTATGGACTTGTTTGGACTTCTTTTGACTGGGGCGTGAATCGTTATAATTTAGGTGTAGCGAATGCCTTTTTCATGTTATATGAAATTACTGGCGAAAAAATATTACTCAATGTTTCTTTAGATAACATCTATTATAGTATGGGAGCAAACCCATGGGATATTTCCTTCTTAATGGGAGCTGGTGAAAAAAATCTAAACCACCCCCATAATCGATCTTCTAATCCTGATGGCTATAATGCAGGGGGTATGCCCTATGAATATAAATGTCCAAAGGGCGCTTTGATGGGAGGACGAGCTCCTCATTTAACATTATTAGATGACTGGGAAAAGTATACCGCTACAGAAACCTGTATTGACTTTTCAGCTCAACTCTTAATGCCCGCACAAAGCCTTGCTGAACCATTACCAATTGACCTAGAAGGGCCTCTTTTTAGCAACGTGATGGGTACACCTATTTCTGATACTTCCGCAATGATTAGCTGGGATGCTAATGAAGTAGCATTAGTGACGGTATTTTATAGTACAACTAATGACGGACTTAATGTAAAAAGTGTTCAACAAAATACAGCCTCCAAAGGGGGGAGCCTTGAAATCACTGGACTCACTCCTGGAACCACTTATTACTTCTATCTAGAAGGAATGGATACAAAGCGAAATATTTCTAAAGATGACAATCATGGCTATTGGTATTCCTTTACAATGACAAGTCAAAACATACTGTTAACTGATATTACTATTTGTCAAGTAGATAATCGTAGTGCAAAAATTTATTGGTGGTCAAGCAGTAGAGCAAATACAACCGTTCGATATGGAACCTCTGAAACAGCATTAACAGAAACTTATAATGGAAGTAGTGGAGCCGTTTTATTTCATGAAGCAGAGCTAACCAATCTAACGGCAGGAACCACCTACTACTTTAAGGTCTCTTCAGGGACATCTGAATCACAAGTAAAACAATTCACCACAGAAGCTCAAGCGACTTACGCTGATTTTAGCGTTTATATGAAGCCTACATCAAACCAAGAGCCATGTTCCGCTTGGGAAGATTGTTATAAATTCTTTGTAACCGTTGCAAATAATGATACCATTGACTATGAAGATATAGAAATGCGGATTTATTTTAGCAATCCTAATCTAAGTGTCCAGGGAGGCAACCAAAAGCACTGTTGGGATGCAAAAACAAATGAGCAACCAGGATGCAACATCACTTTTGGAACAGCCACTCTTGATGGAACAGGAAATGGTTGGTATTTACCTGTGTATATAAAGAGCCCATTAAAAGTATCTGGACAGGTTGTTTTTGATTTTAGTTTTAAGGATGCAAATTGGAATAAAACTATTTCTTATAAAGATTTGGCAAATTCTTGGTCTTTAATTCCTCATACAGCAAGTACTGATCCAGAATACTTTAAGGGTATTGATTTAACGAAAGGTCCTTATTATACTGAAAGTGAAACAGAATGGTTAGAAAAAGATGCAAATGGAGTCACTGAAAGAGCCTATGTCAAGAATCCATACATCACCTTGCATTATCATGGAACCTATTTATATGGTTATGCTCCAGATTATACTCCAGATGCAGGGCCACAGCAAAAACGTACCGTTTCCTTAAATTTCACAAATCCGTTTGTGGCTCCAGCTTATTCCAAGGAGATGATAGAAGATACTACCACATTTGTGGGAACAAGTACTGTTTCTCCTACTGGTTTCCTTGATTACTTTGAGGCAAATAACCAAGAAGTAACAAGCCGATTCTATGATCCTGCCGATAGATTCGATTCTTTCATTTTTGCAGAGAAACGAAACTTAAATTATGGCAATAACTATATTGAATGGGTTTCTTGGCATAATCGCAATGCAAACAGTAAAGGGAGCTATGATTGTGCATGTGCCGTTGTCCGTTCGAATGTAGAAGTAGATAGCATTACTGTTCCTATTGAATCTCGCTACCTAGTCTTTACCAAAGATACGATTACAGCCTATACGGGCAAAATGGTAGAAGTTAAAGTAGAACTCTATGATGAAAATCTTAGTCTCTTAAATACTGAGTTTATGACCCTTACACCAAGTACAGGAAACAATGTGGGTCAATTCTATTTAAATGCAACAGCAACGATTCCTGTAAACTCCATTCCTTTAGAAAACGGTGTAGCTACTTTCTATGTAAAAGCAAATGAGGCCACAAGCACCACTTTAAGAGTTACAGCACCAAATACAGTGACATCAACAGTTCAATATACCTATGTACCAGCTTCTGCTGTTCTTATTATTGAAGACCTTCCTCCTTGGCCAATTATTGATGTGGCAAAAATGATTGACTCTGACTGTGATAATAAAGGAGATATTATCGAGATCACCCTATCTAATGAATATCAGCCAGGACAGTCATTTAATAAATTAATCTACACCTATAATCAAGACACTCTTGAAACGACAGTGGCTACAACTAATGGTAAAATTCTAAGTGCCTCTATTCAACTTCCTGATAGCACAATGAATACCAACCCTAACGGAGTTCTTACACTAATTAGTTCAATAGATGGCGGCTTAAAGGAACACTCCGACTTTTACACTGATGGTATCAGCCCTACTCTTTTATCAATTTCTGTGCTAGAAAGGTTACCTAACGCCACCAGTGATCAGGTATTCATGCAATTTAGTGAGCCTATTTCAGCTCCAGGTACTGATTGGCCTATTCAATTATATTCCTCAACAGGAAACTTACTGACAAGCATACCTACAGTGAATTCATCAAAGATTTATAATGATTCTCTGAATATTTGGTCTTTTGATGTAGCTATTCCTTCTGATGGAGTATCTCTTGTTCAGGAAAACATGCAAGGGCAACTTCTTACAGGAGCAAGTATTGTAGATAAAGCTGGAAACGGCGTTTCAACTTGTGCTCAGCCAAAGCTTCCAATCACACTCAAGATTATTCCTGTACCATTAACGTATGCTAGTATTTCTGATGCCAATGAAGATGGCCTTGCTGAACATGTGCGCGTTGTATTTGAACGTGGTGTAGATGCAAAGCACCAGCCTGATGAAATTTCTGTTATCTTTGGTACAAGTCCAGCAGAAACGTTATGGACTAAAAACTATACCTTTATTACTGATTCTATTGCAACCCTAAATTTATCTCAGCCATTCTCTTTAGGGAAAACAAGTGGCACTTATAATGGTTCAAACCAAGGCCGTTCTCTTATTGGTGCGGGTCAAGTGATTCAACATAAAGGAAATGGTGCTAATTACGAAAGCAATTCGATTTTAGCAGAAGACCTTGCAGGACCTGTATTCATTTCAGCGTCACTCAAAGAGAATGTTTTATATAATTTAACAGCGATCGCGAGTGAGCCTATAATGATTAAAGACTCTGCTCTTGAATTATTACAACGTGAGCGTTCAGGGCCGATTGGCTTAAATCATACAGAGGTAGCCTCCTGGAGTTTATCTCAAAATACCACAACGCTCAATTTAGTTTATACTGATGATATTAGTGTTCTTATTAAGGAAGGAGATCGCATTCGCTTTTCTCCATTAGATAAAAGCATGTTCTCCGATAAGAGCGGTAACCTACCTGCCTTAAATAATCCATGGGTCGGTGTCATGGGCGATGGTAATCCAAAAATTAAGTATTCTATCCATTTAAGAGAGAATATTCCAACGATTAAAAAAGATGTCACCCCATCAAGTGATCCTTCCCCATCAAAGTTTTGTCTAATGAATCCAGTAACTCAAAAACTCGATTGCATGAAGGATGGGCTTATCGTTGAAACAATTGATACGACTAATTCTCCTCTCCAAGGAGTTGTTTGGGAGATCAAACTAGAGGTTCCTAGAGGTACTCCATATAACGAGACTCCTGCTTGGGATTCTCTCCAACTTGAGTATGATATTCCTGTCTATACTAATTTGGGAAATTTTGTTCAACGTTTTCATAAAAAGCTCTCTATTCCATCCAATGTTTACCTTTCTAGTACAGGGTCCATTTCTTTATTCGTAGAATGGGCTCCTAGAAATAATTATGGATTAGCTTCTGCGGATGGTCGAGCTGTCGGAACAGGGGCTTATATTACAAAGGTAGACCTAAAAACGAAGTTTATTCCAAATAAAAACCAAGATGAAGAATTGATAACTCGTTTTTCAGGAAAATCTTCGTACAATAAAACCTTACGATTTGGAATTCGTAGAAAAAATTAAGAAAAAAGAATTTTTAGTTCTCTAACGGCATTCTTTTTTTATACATTCCACATGTATGGAAGCAATGCTCTTTAGAAAAGAACTTTTTCTTATTTACGCATATATAATAGAGCTTATAGTTCTTGGAATTATGCTCTATCATTTACGTATTACAAAAAAGCAGATAATAGCCTCCTCAAAAATCCAAGACTTAACCATTCTTTCGATAGGCTGGATTACATCAGCTCTTCTAAGTCAGTTATTTTATTCCCCTTCGAATCAAATATTCTTCTTTTATCTCCAAGCATTTTTTTGGGTTCAAGTCACCTATTTTATTATGCGTGTGGCAACTAGTTTATCCAAACAAGCCTCTACCTCATTTTGGAAGATTTGGAAAAATATAGGCTTAGTAACTTTACTTATTACATTTTTACTCCACTACTTTAAGCCGTCATTCATGTTTTCCGTTTTTGGCCCCTCGCCAATCATGACTAGCTCAAAAATCCTTCTGTTTTTATTTTTAATTATTCCAGCTATTTATACTTTTTATTTTTTGATTTCTCAAAACATAAAAAACGATGATCAAGGGAGCAAATTACTTTTTGATCGCACCTTATCCTCCTATTTTGGTGTTCTTTTCTTTGGCCTCTTACTTGACTGCGTAATTCCAAGTATTCACGATATTAAAATGGCCAACTTTCTTTCTTTCACGTCCATATTCATTGGCATTTTAATTATACTCTTTTCATTAAATTTCAAAGCCCTCTTTTTCTCGACAAAAAACTTAAAGTATGTTTTTCATCATTTAATCTATAACTTAAATGACGGCATTATTTTCATCAATCAAAAAGGAAAAATCATTTTAGCAAATGAAAGTGCCCATGACATTCTAAACATTGCAAAGAACCAGCTTATTTTTAAACCCATTCAATCCGTACTTCCAAATGTGGATCCCTTTTCAGAAACGCATAATTTTCCCGTTTTTATAGAGAATAAAAAGCAAAATTTATTTTTTACTATTTCCATCATTAAAAATAACTTTCCAGAAAACGAATTTGATTACCTACTCATTCTGACAAACACAAGAGAACAAGTTCAACAGAAAAAACAACTTGATGATCTGCAACGTGTTTTCAGTGAAGAAAAATTAGAGCAGCAGCTCATTCTTAATGATATTAAAATGATCATTCAAGAAAAAGAAACTTACTTACGTACATTAATCAATCACCTTCCCTTCCGTTTATGGTCAAAAAACAATCTTGGTGTATACACCATTCAAAACCAGATTGACGTAGAATATACAGGCAATAAAATAGGCCAGAGTATTGAGCAAAAATCTTCCGAAGAGCTTCGAGCAGAAAGTGGAGAAATGATTGATTTTGAAACTTCTGAAACGAATGAAAAAGGAGTAGTTCATTATTTCCATAACTTGTTTATCCCTTTATTTAGCTCCCAAGGTCAAAACGGTATTATTGGAATTGCTGA
>Ga0123334_1006739_pt1 | contig 10522 bp, 9 predicted proteins | sample BiotimSIPDNA_FD_89706 | JGI IMG/M metagenome (GOLD analysis project Ga0123334, IMG submission 89706) | Anaerobic biogas reactor microbial communites from Washington, USA - Biogas_R1 time_0 SIP DNA | ecosystem: Engineered > Bioreactor > Anaerobic > Unclassified | place: Washington, USA | collected... | reverse complement strand
TCTGTTATACTCACTTTTGGTGTATCTATATTCAAAGGTCGTCACCATGCTCTCCGTACCAGCCCTGTATTTCCATGACTTAACAAAATATTCAACCCCGGAAAGCTCCTCTGCCGCAGTGTTTGCTCTAAGAAAGGCACTCTCAAAATCATCTGTGATACTTCCTTTGTAACCTCTGATATCTATCCTGACAGAGGTGTCATTTGTGCACAGTGTTTTGCGAAGCAATTTGTATAAATCTTCTCTGCTTTTAACCACAAAGCCTGAGGAAGTCATAGGGAAACTGGCAGTTGCTGCATTCCCGTATTTGTCCTCCAAATCTGAGGTATAAAGGCCGAGTACCTTTGCTGCCGGTTTGAAAATGGCTTTGTCGGTATTTACCAGCTTGTCCAATAGCGTGTCGGACGACCCCTTCATTTTGACAGATAGAGCATCGTAAGAAATTGAGACCATATCATCTCTCAAAAAAGTTTTGGAGTTTTCAAATATTGTCTTATCAGATGCTGAAAGAAGACCTAATTCAAGGGCTTTATCAAGGGCTTGATTGTAATCAAAGTCTGTTCCGTCCTGATAACCAAGAGCACGAAGTACGAAGGTAATATACTGCTTAGCCGACAGCGGCGCAGAGGATCCATATAGATTGCCCCCGATACCTTTTGAAAGCTCATTACGGTACATGTAGCTAATATATTTGCCTGCCCAGGAGGGCACATCTGTGAAGGGATGGGTGGAGCTACCTTGCATTGCCTGATCTTCATTCCCCAGAAGGCGTATGAGCATTATGGCACCCTCAACTCTGCTGGGTGCCCGCCCCAGTTCAAAATCATCCGGGGAGTTGGCAAGAAGGCCTAAAATCTTTAAATCTATAGCCTCTTCAAAGTGGTCAAAGGGAGCTGATGCACTATTTAAAGCAGGTACTGCGACATTATCGGCATAGGAACCTGAGCTCACAGGATAATCTGCTGCGCTTACCGATAAAGGTACCATTGCAATAATGAGTACCAGCACAAATATATATGACATAATCTTACGTAAAATTCGCCTCATAACAACCTTTTTTAACCCTTTGCTAAATAATCTCAACATTCTATATACTTATTCGTCAGGGCAGACTAAATAAATAGGGATTTTTGAGAATTATCCCCCGCTAATTATATCAATAGCAGAAAAGCTTTTCAATTGTATAACTACCGGCTTGAATAATTGCCGGTTCAGCCCCCAAACATGTCATCCACAGAGACCTGAAGGCCGCTGAAGTAAAAGGATGACACATGAGAATCTAAGCCTTTGGAATAAGTCCTGTTATCTTTTATATCATTATCTTCAAGGAAATATACGGTTATATGCTCATTTTTGGGATCAATTATCCAATAATCAGGGTGACTGCCAGAAAATCATAGAAGGACAGCTCCCGTTGGATGTTTTAAGCAGCCAATGCAGGAGTGCCCTCCTAAATAAGTAGCATGTTGGTATACCTGAACTAGGTTCACTGATTGTTATTCTTTGTAATATCCTTCGTTTTCTCTACCAAAGATTCCAGGGAATATCAAAAGGATCGCAACTATTATGATGATAATCCAAATCCAATTGCTTTGCCCGCATCCTCCGAAAAATCCGCCTCTCTCATTCTCTGCCATGCAATACAGCTCCTTTCAATTAACAAATCCGCTGATTAGAATATCTCTACTCGACCTCATCAAATGCGATTCTTCCAAAGGGACCTCTGTCCACGAATAATATAAGAAATATCAAGATGAAAAACAGAATCGCACAATTGTCAAATATGCCTTTGGTAAATTTTTTTGACATTATAAAACCCTCCTTGTACTAGCACGCTTTGTTCCTGTTGCCTTCTATATCATATTCAAAAATGTATTTTTGTGTTACCAATTAAATAACATCGCCATGGCTGTAAATAATGAAACCACCCATAAGGGTGGCTTCCTTAGTCCCATGCATGCAATCGGCTTCAACTTACAGCTTGTTCTTAGCAGCAGATGTTCCTATCAAAAAACAGCAGTAGGAACAGAATAATAAAGAACAAAATAGCGCAATTATCACCCAGGAAACTACCGACGCCTCTTTCTGTCATAATGGAGTCCTCCTTTCGCCCAGAGAGTTGACATAAATTTTGTTACACTTCAATTTATTCGTACTCGTTCATTATTGTTACAATATCAGTATATTAATGCCGCACTTAGTCTGTGACAGCAAATGTAAAAGCAATTCAAAGAGGCATATATCCGTTTATTAAATGCTCCTGGCGCCATACACACAAAACGCGTAAGGAAGGCGCTAAAGCGCCCGCGGTTTAGCGTACAATTCGCGCAAGCACTCATTGAATAATAAGAAAGGCAAAATGCCCAAGCAATGAAAATCTTCCCAAGATAGTGCGCATATTGTATAATAGCTATATACAGACAATCATGCCCAGGTTGGACAAACATGTGGAGGTGTAAAATGTCACTGAGTATAGGTTCTCTTGTTACAATCAGTCATTATTCAATGACAAGCGTCTTTACAAGCACCGTTTTGGCTGTTAATGAAAATAGTATTGAGGTAAAATTGCCGAGGGAATGCATGAGAGCAGACTTTTCAGCCGGTGATCCGCTGGCTGTAGCCTACGAATTCAAAAACTCGCCTATAATTAAAGGTGGCAGAGTTATCTATTTTAATGCACGTGATGGAGTGCTTGTCTTCGAAGAGGATTTGTATGAGGAAGAAATGAGGATGCGCTCCTATGACCGCTTTCCTGTTTCGCTTTATGCAGACTACAGAGTAGTGGAGGAAATGGTCAACAGGAAGAACTATGCACTTGTAAAGGATATCAGTGAGCATGGACTCTTGATATATTCCAGAGAATCACATTTTAACGGGTTAAATCTCAGCATGGATATATATATTACCAGAAGTGTTCTGACAATGGACGTCGAGATTGTACGGAGGGTCGAACATGACGGCTATTATGAATATGGCCTGCGAATTAAGCATCAAGGCTCCTATGTGCTAAACCAGATTAAAAACTATATCAAAAAATCTGAGAGTGAGCTTATCGCGAACTATAAGGATGAGTAAAACTGCTGGAGAATTCTATATATTTGTGCAGGAATAGATGCATAATTCTGTGCAAGTCTTGTCTATTCCTGAGTAGAAAATCAATAAATATCGTGGAAATAAGAGAAAAACAAATAAATATGATTTGACAAATCCCAAAATATTCCTTATAATTGTAAACAAAGCCAAAATTTAACATATTACTGTCGCTAGCAGGAAATAGGGCAGTAAGTTAAGGGGGAAGTGTTTTGGGAAAGCTGAGAATGATTATTGCAGATAGTGATGCAGACTATTTGAAAAGCTTTGAAAGGTTTTTGATTGTAAATTATCCTCATAGATTTGAGCTGTTTTCTTTTTCATCTTATATAAGCCTTGCTGATTTTTTAAATGGTGTTGCCAATATTGACCTGCTAATTGTGGCTGACCAGCTATATCAAAATAGCATGATGCTCGAAAGCATACCGCTTATCCTAATACTTTCAGAGGATTGCTCTGAGGACAACTCCGAGAGTAACTCCGGGAGTAACTCCGGGATTAACCCCAAGACTCATTCCAAAACTCACTCCGAGACTAACCCCAAGGCTTTCTCTGATTGCGCCTTAAGCCAGGAGGATGAGGCAAAGACTACTGCGAGAAAGCCAGGAAATATCAGGAAGTATCAGCATATGGATAGGTTTGTTGGTGAGATAATGAGACTATATGCAGCCAACAGCCAGAAGGGACTTACAATCAGGGCGGCGCAGGGTAATACGCGAATTATTAGCATTCTTTCACCTTCGGGTGGTTCAGGCAAAAGCACTATTGCTGCAGGAAGCAGCAGCTTGTGCGCAGGAAGGGGAAGCAGGACGTTTTATCTGAACCTTGAGAATATTCCTTCTACAGATTTGTTCTTTCATGGGGATTCCATTCAGAGCTTCTCCAATGTCATTTTTCACCTCAAAGGGAAGGAAGGCAACCTGAGCTTAAGATTGGAAGGTGCGAAGTCGATCGATGCGGGTTCAAATGTTCATTACTTTAGGCCGCCTGAGAATATTCAGGAGTTGAATGAATTATGCTGCTCTGACATTAGCCGGCTGCTGAACGAGCTCAAAAGAAGCGGAATTTACGATGTTATTTTCATTGATACGTCTTGTGGACTAGGCAAAGTAAACACAGCAATTATTGAGCATTCAGATCTTATCATGCTTGTTATGGACATTAACCAGACTTCTTTATTGAAGCTTAAGGAGTTTGCGGCGGGGCTGAGTCTGTTGGAGCGCAAGGGGGATGGTAAGCTTGCCTGCAAAGTCATACCTGTATATAACCGTGTAGATAAAGCCAAGTCACTTGTTGATAAACCGCTTATGACAGGATATGAGGGAATCTTGGGACGCTGCGAGCTGCCCATTGAGATTAGCGACTACTCTTGCAGAGGATGCAGCGATATGGGCTCAGGATTAATAGCGCACAGGGGATTTCTATCAGAGCTAAGCGCAGTAGCAGATTGTTTGTTGGGATCAACAATCTGTTCGCCAGCATTTGGTACAAATGACTGTGGCGGAGGTGAGTTTATTGCCTGAAGGAGTGTTGGCTGAATTACCTGAAAAATTTGAGAAGGTATTAACCTTTGAAAGAGAAGTCAGCGTCAACGCCCTGGCTGAGGAAATAAGGGGAGAGATTGCAGAGGATCTGGATCGAACTAAGGATATTTCTGATGAGCAGGTTATGGACTTGGTTACTGAGGCTGTTTTCCGCAGATCTGCCAGGGAGTATATGAATATAGCACAAAGGCGAGAGCTGGCGGATATTGTGTTCAACTCAATGAGGCGTTTAGGAATTTTGCAGCCAATCATTGATGATAAAAGCATTACGGAGATAATGGTAAATGGCCCCGACAAGCTTTTTATTGAACGGGAAGGCAGAGTTACAAAAATCGATGCCGGCTTTGAAAGTATCGAGAAGCTTGAGGATGTGATTCAGACCATTGTTTCCAGAACAAATAGGACTGTTAATGAAGCCTCGCCCATTGTGGATGTTTCTTTGCAGGACGGCTCGAGAGTAAATGTCGTTCTGAAGCCAATTGCCTTGAATGGGCCTATTATGACGATTAGAAAGTTTCCGGACAAGCCAATGACCATGGAAAAGCTTGTGGAGGCGGGCTCGCTCAGCCGGGAAGCGGCAGAGGATTTGAGCTGCCTGGTAAGGGCTAAATATAATATATTCATATGTGGAGGAACCGGCTCCGGCAAGACCACCTTCCTAAATGCACTTTCCGGGGAAATTCCCGCCGATGAGAGGCTAATAACTATAGAGGATTCAGCAGAGCTACAAATTACAGGAGCGCAAAATATTGTCAGGCTTGAGACTCGCAATGCGAACAGTGAGGGCAGGGGCACAATTACTATTAGAGATCTGATTAAAACATCGCTGAGAATGCGGCCTGAAAGAATAATTGTCGGAGAGGTAAGGGGAGAAGAGGCTCTGGATATGCTCCAGGCAATGAACACAGGCCATGATGGATCACTTTCTACAGGTCATGCCAATTCTCCTGCTGATATGCTCAAGAGAATTGAGACAATGGTACTTTCGGCGGCTCCGTTACCATTGGAGGCAATCAGGCAGCAGATTGCCTCGGCAATCGATATTATCATACATCTTTCCAGGCTGCGGGATAAGACAAGAAGGGTGCTTGAGATATGTGAATTGGCAGGCTGCAGCAATGGACAAATTCAGCTGAATCCACTTTACCGCTTTGAGGAAGTGTCATCAGTAGATGCTGAAGGGAGCATAGATAGTGGCAATGATGGCCACAAGAATGAGAATGTCGGGGGCAGGGTTGATAACCAAAGGGATGGACATAAAAAGGATTATGAGGTGGACTCTAGAGGCAGACATATGGACGCAAGGCGCGTCGAAGGTTGTCTGCGATGGACCGGGAACAGGCTCATAAATACCACAAAGCTTAATATGGCGGGAATATCCTGCAGATTGGTCGGTGGTAATTATGACTAGCTTCGATTCCTATACAATGAGTCTGAAGGAGAAAATACTTTACACTGCCATGGCAGCAGTTGTTATTTTCGCCATTGCCTTTATTTTTTACAGAAGCGTTTTACTGTCGTGCCTGCTTGTGCCTTTGGCCTTGTTCTATCCGCGAATTAAGACCAGGGATATTATTAAGAAGCGTAAAAAAGAGCTCAACATTCAATTCAAGGACATGCTGTATTCACTTTCCTCGTCACTATCAGCGGGGAAGACAGTAGAATCTGGATTTAGGGAGGCCTTAAAGGATTTATCAGTTTTATACCCTGAACCATCTGCTTTTATCCTGATCGAAGTTCGCAGAATTATTAGCATGCTTGAGACTAATGAAACACTGGAGCATGCCCTGTCAGATTTTGCGAGCCGTGCGAGGCTTGAGGATGTGGACAATTTCGTAGATGTATTTAATATCAGCAAGAGGTCAGGCGGCAATATATCAGAGGTCATAAAGAATACATCGGCAATCATAAGCGACAGAATCGAAGTGGCGCAGGAGGTGGATACAATGCTGGCCGAGCGAAGGTTCGAGCAGAAGGTGCTAAATGTCGTACCAATATTCCTGATACTGGTGCTATCAGCCAGCGCGCCGGATTACCTGAGCCCAGTTTTCAATACGGCTGCCGGCCGACTGACAATGACTGCCTCCATTGGGCTTCTGGCGCTTTCCTTGCTTATATCGACAAAGCTAAATGATATCAAGCTTTAGGTGAGGAGTGGGAGTTCAAGCAAGAATTCAAGGGGGCAAGAGAGAGCGAGAGATCAAGTATGCAAGAGAGTATAAGAGAGAGTGTGTGAGAGATAAAGTGAGAGAGTGAGATAGAGTGAGAGAGAATGAGAGAGAATGAGAGAGTAAGAGAGAGTAAGTGGGCAAAACAGCAAATAATGTGATGCCTTGGGGGTTAGGATGGTTCTTGTATTAGCTGTGTATTTAGCAATTCTTGTCGTGCTTTTCCTGCTTGCCGGCAGGAATTATGAGGATGTTCTGGGGCAATTGGATAGGAAGCAATATCCCTGCAGAGATGTTCTTTCCATAGGGTTGTTCTTAGTTGATGTCTTCAAATACAGCTTTAATAGCGGTTATGACCGCAGGATTTTTACTGCCCTGGCCGAGCTGCATGGGAGTAAGCGGGCAAGAATGATGCTGAAGGTCCATTTCGGGAACAAGATATCCCTTATGCTTTTATCCGAGTTGTTTGTGATGTTCATCGGCCTGTTCAGTACACCTGATACAGGATATATTGTGTTTGGATTATCCTTGCCCATTGGAATAGCTGTATTCACCGATAGAGATTTATTTGAGCGAATTAAGAAAAGAAGGTTGGCAATACAGCTGGAGTTCCCTGATTTCGTCAACAAGCTGACACTGCTAATTAATGCAGGTATGACCGTATCAAAAGCGTGGGAGAAAACAGCATATGACCAAAACCGTCAGACCCCTCTATATTATGAGCTGAGGTCGACTATTCAGGATGTTAGATCCGGCATTCCCGAGCATAGGGCATATGAGGAATTTGCCAAGAGGTGTCGAGTGCCTGTCATAACCCGCTTTGTTTCTGTTATCCTGCAAAACCTTCGGAAAGGAAATGCGCAGCTGGTACCAATTTTGAGGGTATATGCGAATGAATGCTGGGAGCTTAGGAAAAGCACTGCAAAACGGCTTGGAGAGGAGGCTTCGACCAAATTGCTACTGCCGATGATGCTTATGTTTATAGCAGTTTTATTGATAGTTGGCATGCCTGCTGTTTTATCACTTAGGAATATTTGAAGATTGGGGGTGAGCGAAGTGAAATACTTGTTTAAGAGATTTCTAAAAGAGGATGATGGGCTTGGCACAGTGGAAATAGTTATTATTGTTGCTGTTCTTGTGGGTATTGCTCTGATTTTCAGGGATGCCATCATTACATTTGTCACAGATATTATGAAGAGTGTGTTTGACAATGACACCATTATAAAGGATGTGAATAGCGGCAATATAAGAATTGATAACCAAATAAATTAATGGCTGCAGTGTAAGCTGGGTGATAAAACACAGAGCAGATGCTATATTAGCTGGAAAGGAGGTCGGGGTATGGGAAATGTGCAGGTGCAGTATAATGGACTTTTGTTTTCCTACGAGACCGATGCAGCGGCTAGTTTTCTTGTCGTTCAGTGGGATGGAAAGGTGACTGATTATCAGCTGCGAATGCTGGAGCACAATTCCATAAAACATATTATTTCGCCGGAAATTGTGAGAAAAGAAGATGTGGCTAGCTTTTACTACAATATTACTTCAAAGATCTCTTTATCATTTTATCTTAAAAGACAAAAACTCAACAGGGAGGATTTTTTGCGACTGCTGCTCCATATTAGCTCATCTGTAATTGATTCATCAGGGTACCTCCTTAATCCGAAAAGCTTCATTTTTAACAGTGATTACATTTACATTAATCCTGAGACCCTAGAGCCGGCACTAGTATACATTCCTGCAACAATTGATCAAAAGGGTTGCATGATGCTGCAGAGCTTTGTTTCGGAGCTGCTGATGATGCATATACAGGCAGAGGGCTTCGATAAGGGTAATTTTGTACAGCGCATATTGTCCGTGGTTAAGAGCGATACCTTTAACATAAAGGCCTTTGCAGGGCTTATGAACGAGCTTATGTACCTCCCTGAGCAAAGCTGTGGGCAAACTCAGCGTGAGACGGGAGAGACAAAAAAAGAGGAGACCTGCAATAATAATTACATTAAAGTAAAAAAAGAGGAAATTAAGAAGGAAAAGGTGAACAAGGAGAATAGGACTAATAAGGCTAAGAGCAACGCTAAGAGCAGTGCAGACGGAGGTACAGGTGCTGGTACTAAATCTTACTTGGTTACGATTCTTGTGATTGCCTTGCAGTTTGCAATGGGCAGTATTGTATATATGTCCAGAGATTTTCTTGACAAGGTCGGAGAAAACAAGACTGTTACCTATACTGCAGTTTTAATGATTGTACTTGCGGTTGACCTACTCATATTTAAGAGGATATATGATGCAAAGCTACTAAAGGTGAAGAGGATAGAGCCGAAGCCCGACACCGGGATGCATGGAAAAAAACCAGTGGCATATGTCAATGAAGCCAATATAGTCAGGAGTGGGCATGACATAGCTAGTCTCGTGGCTGGTAAAGGCGGCAGGGGTGCAAAAATCGGGAGTGAGGCTGCTGTTTCCGGCGGAGAAGATGAGGGTATGAGCGAGCTGAACGTGGATAATACCTTATGGCGTGGGGCTATGGACGACGTAAACAGGGGCATGGGGGAGAATATAGTTGCAGCCGTGGCAAATGAAGATGGAAGCGTGAGCGGTAGAGTATCCTTCAAGACTGAGCTGCTTGGGAAAGATGCAAAAGGCCCCCTCACCCTGAAAAGCACAGGGAAGCATGGCAGCGATGAAGATATTGTGCTGGATAAGGATGACTTTGTGATAGGCAGGCTTGCAGGACATGTTGACCATGTAATAAATAACAATGCCGTCGGAAAGCTTCATGCACAGTTTATTTGCAAAAACGGGGTCTGCTTTGTGAAGGATTTAAATTCAATGAACGGGACATTTATCAATAACACTCGGATAGACAGCAATAAGGAGTTTGAACTGGGGGATAATGACAGATTAAGATTGGCGAATTGTGAATTTATATTGGTGCATGGATAATCAGGCATGCTTATCCTGCCAGAAGAATTGTACTTGGAGGGGGCTGTGAAATGAATAGTAGAAAGCTAATTTTGTGTGGGAATGCAGGGGTTAAAAAATGTGTTGAGATAGTGTTGGTTATTATGATGATTTCTCTTTCAATACTCTGGGTGCCGGCAAGGACCGTGGGGCTTTCCAACAGTATGGTCTTTTCTGTCGATGCTAATAAGGCCGATAGTCAGTCGGCAACGGGCCAGGTCGCTTTGAACTCGTCCGGTGATACTGGGTCCCTGGTTGGAGGCGAGCAATTTTCGGAGGATAGCGGGATGACTGAGACGGGCTATCGTATAAAGCCCTTACAGGACAGGCTGGCGCAGATGTCTGAGGAGGCTGTAGAAGCTTATGCCGACCGCTACGAGGACATGGAAACACACTGGAGCCGGCAAGTAGCAGGAAAGCTGACCGGCCTTGATATTATAGACGGCTATGACGGGAGGTTTTGGCCCGACGACCCGGTCCAGGCGGATCAATTCATTAAGATGGCTATACTGGCCATGGGGTACAAAATAGAGCAGGGAGCCGACTACTGGGCACAGCCATATATTGATGCAGCCCTGAAGGAGGGCATCGTTGAGAAAGGTGAGATTGCCGATTATAGGCAGCCCCTGTCCAGAGAGCTGATGGTAAGAATCGTAGTCAGGACGGCTCTAAAGATTGATCAGAAGCCGGACAGCCTTTATGACCCCTATATCATCGGGAGGATGTCTGATTATGAAGAGATTTCGGACGATTTGAAGCAAT
>Ga0123334_1006737_pt1 | contig 10524 bp, 8 predicted proteins | sample BiotimSIPDNA_FD_89706 | JGI IMG/M metagenome (GOLD analysis project Ga0123334, IMG submission 89706) | Anaerobic biogas reactor microbial communites from Washington, USA - Biogas_R1 time_0 SIP DNA | ecosystem: Engineered > Bioreactor > Anaerobic > Unclassified | place: Washington, USA | collected... | reverse complement strand
CCACGATCCAGGTGCGGCTGGCAGTCGCCAGTTCGGCCGATTCCGCAGGCCCGAACTTGCTGAACAGATAACGACTCGTGGCCTTCGGAACTTGCTCTCCCGATGCCGTGCCGATCCACTTCTCCAAATCCGCCTGCTCCTTGGTCGGAATCCTCCCCCACCACGCGCCGGTCCAAGCCCACCGGTACTCCGCCGTGAAGTCCTTGGGCGCCGAGACGACATGCTCGCTCTTCGGCAGGACCAATTGCCAGTAAATGCGTTGCACCCACACGTTGTCAAGCAACCGGGCGAACTCGAATTTCATCCGGCCTCTTGCGGGGCGCGACTTCACCAGGTACCGAAGTTCCAAAACGCGAGCTCGCGCCGGCGACTCCGGCGGCAGAGATACACGCACCTGGTGATCCGACAATTCGTAGACTGCATCCCGGCCGTCGACGAGAACGCGGAGGAAATCCGTGTCGGCGGCCGACGGCAACGACAGGACCAGGGTGCGACGATCGCTCACGACCCGATAAACCACCCGGTCGCCTCGTTGGCTGTCGTCCATCCACGTCTGAATCCAGGCCGCCTCAACCAGCGCCGAGCCGAAAGTATCCGGATCCCGTTGTTGAACGCCGAGAGCGATGTGCTCCTCGGGAGCATGGGTCACGAACTCCGTATCGGAAGTCGTCTTCTGTCCGACCTCGTCCCCAAGGACCTTCTGCCATGGACTCCCTCCCATGAGCCAGAAACCGATTCCCTCTTCCGTCGTGACGTGAACACGATGGCCGGAGTAGGTCACACCCTCGGGCACAATCAGCGGGATCACGCAGGGAACCGAAAGCAACTGATCGGGTTCAAGGCCGCGAATGGGGACCGAGTACTCAGCGACCAACTCCAACTGACCCTGCCGCGGACTGGGCGTAACGATTCTGCGAGACACGAATTCGCCTGCAACCGGCGACTTCTCTACAGCCACGGCTGTCACCGCATTTCCGTCCAACGAATACGTCACGGCCATTTCCTGCGGCACCCGGAGCAGCAGGGCGAGGGTCGGTTCGTACTTCACGTCGTAGATCAGCCTCTGCCGAACGGATGCTTCCACGGACGTGATTCTGATCTCCGTTTTCCCCCCCGCCGCAATCTCCTGGCGGCGGATACTCATGGTGGCGGCAAACGTCACCTCTCCCACAACGCCCGCCTCACCAGGCTGCGCCACCGCACCTCGATAACATAGCGGCTCTTGGCGGCTTACCGGCACGTCAAGTGAAGCGGGAGGGGCCACCTTTTCCAAACCCTTCGTCTTCTCTGCGTCCTGCCGGAGTTCGACGTTATCCGCGGGAAACACATTCAAGGTCAGCGAACTCAATGTCGTCGCATCCGGTTTCGGCATCGGCAGTTCGAGGGATTGCTTCTTGGGATCGATAGGTCGGGAAGCGTTCACCGACAGTTCGATCAACTCACTCATGACGCCTTCTTGAAGACGGATTGTCAGCACGCCTGATTCGTCCGGCGCCCATTCCTCCTGAACCACCAGCGGGTCGGGACCGACCTGATCGAATTTCCAGCCCTTAGGATCGATCCTGAACTGGAAAGCCTTGTCTCCACGAACGGCATATTTCAGTTTTGCGACCAGTCGAGCCTGATCGGGCCCGATCGACAGATCATAGTGCGGTTCGACGCCGATCCGCACCTGCCTGGGAAGGACCCTCGCCGCCAGAGAAAAAGGCTGCTCGTAATAGCGATACTTGGCGACGACGTCTTCCGAATCCTGGAGTTCGGGAACTTCCGATACCGGGGTCACGCCGCGTCCTTCATCACAACGCACATTTCCATCTCCCCGTGCGCGGATCACGACGTATCCGCGCTGATCGATCGCCTTGGACACTGCGAATCCAGCCAAGGAGAACCGGCCATTCTCCGACACCTCGCTGGTCGCCCGCAGGGTCACTGAGGCTGATCCCGAGTTTGCCACCGGTTTGGCGAGAACCACCTCGACAAGTCGCGTCTTCGGGGCGGTTTCATTCGACTCGCTGTCGTCCTCGCCGGCGTTGCTTCCTTGGGCGTCTTCCTGTTTGCCTGCTTCCGCTTCTTCTTGCGGAGTCGCGTCCGTTATCGTGTAGTCCGGGTACTGCTCTTCCACGAGAACGGCCCCCGCCGGCAGGCGCACGAGGAATCGGCTTAACTCCCGACCGTCAGGGCGTGCCATACTTACTGTCAGTCTCGCTTTGAACTCCACGCTGTGGCGGTCCACCCAGCCTTCGACGAAGCCGTTCGACGTCAGAACGGGGGCCGCTGCCGAGGCGTTCCCGTTGGTCGGCCGCCAGGAAACATCGATCTCGCCGCGAAAACCTGTCAGTACAAGATCGGTCGCGTCCTCCCCCTGTGGCTCCCGGTTGAGGACGGTCCCGGCCGCCACTTCCGCTTCGGCATTGGCTATCGGAACTGTCAAGCGAAATTCGGACACTGCCGTATTGGGCACCGAGAGCACGAAACGACGCTCGGTGAGCGGAACGGAGAGTTCCAATTCGACCTCTTCCGTTTCGACCTTTCCCTCGCCCAGCCCTCGCAGCCAGAGCACATAGCCGGATCTCGCCGCCAGCGTGCCTTCGACGCCACCGGCCGAATCGAGCTCAATACGTTGCCGCACCCCGTCCACGCTGCCCGGTATTCGGCGAAGCACCGCCTGATCGAAGCGAAGAGGAATCTTCACCCACTGTTCTCGCTGCGTCTCAACCGTGATGCTCAACCGCACCTTCAAGTCCACCCGATTTCCCACCACTCGCCCCGTAGCCGAAAGCGAACGTATCGCTTCTTGGGGAATTCCCGAATCTCGAGTCAGCCCCTGGAGGCGATCGAGGACCTGGTAGTATTCCTGAAGCGACGCCCCTGGGATTAAGACCAGTTGGCTGTTCGGATCGGCCTTGTCCAGTTCCTCCAAGTAGACGTGGCCCAGATCGGCTGGCGGTGATGACAGCCGGGCACCGGATTCCTCGGCCGGCTTCATCTCGGCGGACTCCTTCTCCTGCGCAGCCCCCACCATGCACGCCAGAGCGAGATGAGCCAGAACGATCAGAATGAACCGATGCCGTTTCAACAAGGCTGGCTTCCTAAAATCGCAACGTGTCGGGAGCCCGGGCACACCGCCGCCGCACCCTGCAAGATGCGGTCGGGTTCAGGGAGAAGAGTCTGGTAGAAGAGATCGATTCTTCTAGTTTACCCAGACCCTACAAAACCTTGAAGGATGAAAACCGCTCGAAGGGAGTGCATTGTTCCATAAATGCTTATCCTGAAGCAACTTGAGCAGACTGGTTTTGATTGCCATTGTGGCCAAATTGCTGGTTGGCATTCATCGCGCAGATCACGGCACCGGCTGCCTGAGATTGGCGGTCGATGCCAACCGTCTCAATTGCTCCATCAGCTCCTTGTTGGCCGCCGAGAACAACTGCCCGTCGTCCACGTTGAAATCCCCCCCATAAGGGGACTCAATCGAGCCTCCCGCCTCCTGGATGAGGAGAGCACCGGCGGCAACGTCCCATGGTTTTGTGCTGTAGTTCCAGGCCACGTCAAAACGGCCCGCAGCCACATAGCAGAGGTTCAACGCCGAAGACCCTGTTCGCCGTATCGCCTGGCACACGCCGAGAGCCTGATTGAACAACCGCAAGTCGCGACTCTCCGAATCAACGACGCTTGGAAGTCCAACAGCAGCAAGACTTTGCGACAAGTCGGCGACGTCGCTGGTGCGGATGGTTTTGCCGTTGAGGCGTGCCCCGTTACCGGTCTCGGCCAAATAGCACTCCTCCATCATGGGACAGTAGACTGCTCCCACAACGAGACGCCCCTCCTTCTCGAGGGCTAGCGAAACACAAAAGTGGGGCACACCATGCACGAAATTGGTGGTACCGTCAAGCGGGTCGAGAATCCACCGGTACCTTGACGGCCCTGTCACATTGCCCGCTGTGGGATGGTCTTCCTCGCCCAGGAACCCATGATCGGGAAACGTACCAAGAACGATTCTCCGCACCGTCTCTTGGCTGGCAAAATCCGCCTCCGTCACCAGGTCAGCCGGTCCCTTCTCGCGGACCTTCGCTCGGCCAAACATCTGGCAGAGTACGGCACCGCCCGCTCGGACAGCCTCTTCAGCGGTTGCCAGAAAACCACTCGTGTTCTTAGCTTCAAGAGCTTTCATCTCATCAACCGGATCAGGAACGCGCAAAGCGAGAACTCGGCATCGCAAAGGGGAATCGGCCGGCACACCGCGATTATACCCGATTGCGGCCCAATTCCGCAGTTCCTCACGCCTGCCGAATCAGCAAGATCGGTCAAAGGCTCCGCCACCGCATCCTCAAAGCCTCGTTGACCGTCATTTCACGAGCGCACTCACTGCCCCCCACGCAGTGGGGTTACAAGAAATCCGCCCCTTCCAAGATTTTTTCGCAAAAAACTATGGACAAGAGCGTAGGACTTGGTATCATCAGATGAGAAGGGGGCCTGGATAGTCACGGGAGGGCGGTCCAGCCCAATCATCCTGAACTCGGATTCATTCTACCCCATTCATACGGAACGCTTCGTACAAGCCATCGGCCTCTTCTCTGTTCCGGCCCCGCCGTTTCGCGTTGACTGCGAGCGGCGGGGTTTTTTGTTTCTTGCACTTCCTCTTCAACTAGTTCGCCATGAATCATTGGATCTTCGAGAACACGATCGCGAAATGGCAAGGGGACTCTCTCGCCCTTTCTTGGGATTCCGCCAGGCCGCACTCGGAGCTACGTGTCTTTCATCCCGGTGGCGATACGCAGCCCACGTGTCGTTTGTTCGGAGTCTCTTTGGACGGCAGTCCTTCCGAGACGCTGCCACCGCTCGAACATGTCACGGCCTGTGGGGCAACGCTGCGAGCGGCGTTTTCCGCCACCGAACGATTCCCCGTGGACATGCAGATTGCCTGGCATCTGCTCGATCTCGGCTCGGCAGTCCTTGCCCTGGACGTGGTTGTCTCCGTCGAAACACGGCAACTCGATGTGGTTCCCCGAGTCCTGCTCTCTACGCGAATTGGAGATGCCGATGTGGTTCTCCCTGCGAATCGTGAGAAGCCCGAGGGCCGGCCGAAGACCTATCGCCTCTGCCGTCGCCGCGATGCCGGTCCGAGTTACGCCGAGATGATCCATCCGACAGACTTCCACTCCTTCGCGACACTCCCGGATCGGGAATCGACAGGGGTTCTCTTTCGTCACACACTGTTCACCTCCTCCTTGGAAAAGGGCGTGATCCTGAGGGCCAGGCTTCGGGGCCTGTTGCTGCCGCGTGAGGACGATGAGGCAACTGCCGACGCGTGTTTCAGGCGGTTTCTCGATACGCCGTTACCGTTGGGACGTTGATTCTCCATCGCGCGACCGTTAACCGTGGTACAACCGGCCATCGGTTGGTAGACTGACAACTCGGATGTTCGTACTGTTCATCCGATTTCCCCCAACAGACGCCCCGATCGAATTAGAAACGCCGTGACTGCCACCTTCATTACCGAGAACTTCCTGCTCCAGAACGACGACGCCGTTCGTCTCTATCACGAATATGCCCGTGATATGCCGATCGTCGACTACCACTGCCATCTCCCGCCCGAGCAGATTGCCACCGATCATCGTTTTCAGAACCTGGCGCAGATCTGGCTTTCCGGTGATCATTACAAGTGGCGGGCGATGCGGGCCGCGGGCGTGGCGGAGCGCTACTGCACGGGCGACGCCTCCGATTGGGAGAAGTTCGAGAAATGGGCGGAAACTGTCCCGCGGACGCTCCGCAATCCCCTCTACCACTGGACCCATCTCGAGCTGAACCGCCCGTTCGGAATCAACGACCGCCTTCTCAGCCCGGAGACTGCCCAAGGAATCTGGGACCAGGCCGGCGAGATGCTGGCACGGGAGGATTTCTCCTGCCGGGGAATCATGAAGCAGATGAAGGTGGTCGCCGTCTGCACGACCGATGACCCGTGCGACAGTCTCCAGCACCACCAGGCCATCACGTCCGACCCGTCTTTTGACATCCTGGTCTTGCCGACGTTCCGACCCGACAAGGGAATGGCCGTCGACAACCTGGCCGTTTTCAATCCGTGGGTCGATCGGCTTGCCGAGGCGGCGGACATCGACGTGAAGGGCTATGCGTCCTTCCTGGAGGCCATCCGCCAGCGACACGACCATTTTCACACGGTCGGCGGCCGGCTCTCCGACCACGGCGTCGAAACGTTCTACGACGCCTACGCCACCGATGCCGAAATGGAGGCCGTTTTTCAGAAGGCTCGGGCCGGCAAGGAGCTTTCGAGCGAAGAGATTCAGAAGTTCAAGATGACGCTCCTTTACGAGTTCGCCCTGCTCGACCACGAGAAGGGCTGGACTCAACAGTTCCACATCGGAGCCATGCGGAACAACAACACGCGGCTTTTCGCCAGACTCGGGCCCGACACGGGATTCGATTCGATGGGAGATTGGTCCGTGGCGCTGCCTTTGTCGCGTTTTCTTGACCGGCTCGACCGAGACGACCGCCTGGCCAAGACGATCCTCTACAACCTCAATCCCGGCATGAACGACGTGCTGGCCACGATGATCGGCAATTTCCAGGACGGGGTGACGGCCGGCAAGATGCAGTATGGGAGCGGATGGTGGTTTCTCGACCAGAAGGACGGGATGGAACGGCAGATCGAGGTCCTCTCCAACCAGGGTCTTCTGAGCCAATTCGTCGGCATGCTCACCGACAGCCGCTCGTTTCTCTCCTACACCCGCCACGAGTACTTCCGCCGGATTCTCTGCAACCTTCTCGGCACCGAGATGGAACAGGGCCTTCTGCCGGCCGACTTCGACCTGATCGGGCCCATGGTCCAGGACGTCTCCTATCACAACGCCGCCCGCTACTTCGGCTTCGACCTGTAAGCGGCCTGTTGGCCAAGGCAAGTCAAGCGTGGGGGCGCGAGGTGGTGAAGTCTCCGGGCCGGACCGCTCGTCCTCCCTCTTAAGAGGTGTTCAATGGCTCTCTTGAGTCTTCGCGGAAAGAAATTCGAAAAAAGTGTTCTTTCCGGGTGAACCTTTTTGACAATTGGGGGTCTATCTATCCGAAACCAATGGGGAGATGTTGTTTTTCCCCTTGGGAATTGGGGGATCAGCCCCCAATGGGGTTGACACCGATTTGCCTCGGTGGCACCCTTACATTAGAAGGCGAGTTCACTTCGTCTTCCTGGAATAACGCGAGAATTACCCTTGCGGCTCGTCCGATCCCCTATCGGTGGGTGCAGAGGTGGTTCCCGCAAAACTGTTCGTCCTCACACCGCGCATGGCGCCGAGGTCTTCCATGGCTAGCTTCACAAACACGACGACCGTCCGGAACTTCAATGTCCGCGACTTCTCCAAGCACGTCAGTGCTGTCGTTCGCGTTGTCGTGGCTACGGCTACGGACTCGTTGCGCCTGTGTCTTATTGCGCGGATTCTTCTTGCACGGCTCATTGAACGAGCCGCGGCCGGGCATCAGGGCTTATCAGCCTATTGCCATCAAGCCGCCGGCCCGTTCGGACAGCCCATCGGCTCGAAGACGAAACGCTTCGGGATGATGTGGCGCCGTCCGAGGCCATGTCTCGCGATACTTCCTGGAGGGTTCTGAATCTCGTCTGAGACAGAACCGTCCGCCTGAGAAGGAAGAGACTCGCGAGACCCGCGGCCGAGCCGACCGGGCCGGTAGCTTTTGCACGCTCCCGTTCCGTCCTTACTCGAACCGACGCGGCGCTTCGTGTTCGTTTTCCCGCACACTGCAAGAAGAAGAGATATCAGGCGATGTTTACTCAAACCACTGCAACCACCCTCGACCAAGATGAACTGACTCAACTGGTCGCAGCCGCCCAGGACGGCGACCGGGAGGCCTTCGAGCAGCTCTTCCGGCAGTTCCAGCGGGCAGTTTACGTGACCGCTTACCGCCGGCTCGGCAACGACGCCGAGGCCCAAGAGTTGTGCCAGGACGTGTTCGTTCAGGCCCTGCGCAAGCTCGACCAGTTGCACGACCCGGCCTGCTTCGGCGGCTGGATCCGATCGATCACCACGCGGATGGCAATCAACCGGGCGGTTCGGTCGCGGCCCATGGCCTCGCTCGACGCCGAGGGCGCCAGCCCCGCCGGCGACGACGAGGTGGAAACCCCTCTGGCCCAGGTACTGGCCGAGGAGCGGCGCCAGCAACTGCACGTCGGCTTGAACCGGCTCTCCGACATGGATCGCAGCACGCTCACGGCGTTCTACTTCCGCGGGCAGAGCCTGATCCAAATGAGCGACGAATTCCAGTCGCCCGTCGGCACGATCAAGCGGCGACTGCACGTCGCCCGCAAGCGGCTCGCCCAGGAGTTGGAGACCCTGGCGGCAACGTAAGACGGCAGGCATACTCGTCCGCCAATCAACCGACAACCCAGCGCCCCGGCGGCGTCTCGCTTGACGAGCGCCGCCGGCTTGGGTGTCGGTTTTCTCGTTCGGTCGCGGCTCCAGGTACCTGGCCGGATTCTCACTGCGGCAAGTGTTCTACTTGAGTTCCTTGTCCACTCGGGAAATTTCGACTATTTTGAGCGGCAGCAGACTCAGCGTATTGTGGTTGGTGGGCCCAGTTGAATTTGGAGGCATACCGGTGAATCGACGTCTGGAGATGCTCCTCGAACTGCTACAGGGGATTGAAATGCTCGAGGAATTCCGCGAGCCGCCGGAGAGCATCGCACGCCAATTCGTCGCGTGGGTGAGCCAAGCTGCGATAGCCCTCGAGATCGCCCATATGAACGACGAACTAGAACTGTGGAAGGCAGCTACCGAACGAGTTCATTTCGCTGACGATGAATCAGCGATGTTTGCTCAAATGAAGTCGATGAAGGCTATACTACTCGGGATTCTCGATCAACTTGAAGGAGGGCAACCTGTCGATCCCATCTTTGACATTGAGGTCATCGCCGAATGCACGAGCTATGTTCGACGCATTGCCACCCAGGTGATTGGCTGTTACGAACGCGCCTGGCATGACGCCTGCATGGTGATGGTCAGGCGACTGCTTGAAACGCTGATCATCGAGTGCTACGAGAAGCACGGCATCGGTGCGCGGATCAGAAACACGAATGGTGATTACTTCTTTCTCGGTCCGATGATTGACCTCTTCATGTCCCAAGCCTGCTGGCATGTCTCGCGAAACGCAAGATCCAGTCTATCGAGACTCAAGGACATCAAGAAGACAGCGGACATGGCGGCCCACAATCGGCGGTTCCTTGCCAATCGCCAGGATGTCGATTGCATCAGGAAGGACCTTCGAATCTGCATTCAAGAATTGGTGTACATCGCCGGCGCTGATTCCGGCAAGCAGACGGTCTAACCTCGACGAAGAACGGCATTTGGACATGACAACTGTCTATATTGAAACGACTGTCCCGAGCTTCTACTATACGGCGCGCACGGATACGGAGTCGCTTGCGAGGCGGAACTGGACTCGCCAATGGTGGGACACCTATTCGCGGCGATTCCTCCTGTATTCCAGCACGGCAGTGATCGCAGAGCTAGAACGTGGGGAGCTTGATGAGAAGCGAATCGAGAGGCTTGAATTGCTCGACGGCCTGAAAATGTTGGCGATCAGCGCCAGTGTTCGCGAAGTTGCTAGAATATATGTTGAGCGACTGTTAATGCCGCGAGATGCGGGCGGAGACGCGCTTCATTTGGCCCTGGCATCCTACTACGGCGTTGACGTACTGCTCACATGGAACTGCAAGCATTTGGCAAATCCGAACAAATTTGGCCACATTGAGTCGGTCAACAGAGACCTCGGTCTTGCCATGCCGCTGCTAACCACTCCGTTGAACTACCTGAGCGAGGGTATTGCAGATGCCTGAAGACGAACTGGCGCATGTTCGGGCAATCCGACGTGCTATCTCGGACGAGTGTGACGGAGATCTCGATCGCGTGCTCAATTACTACGAAGAGGTTCAGAGCCGAGTCAGAGAGACCGATCGGTTCGAATTTGTCGAGGAACCGATTCGCCGAGTCGCACGGTCCCATGAGAGTACCGCCTGAACTGCGCGTTGTTTGCGTTTGACGCGTACAGAGTGCCAATCTCCTGAATTGGGGACAGTCACCACTCGCAACCGTCGGCCACGACTGGACAAACCCGCGGTCGAACTGCAACTGCGAGGAACCCGGAGAAGCGGCATGCCTCACTCTCGAGGAACACAACTCACGGCGGCCCCGGAATTCTTCCTCTTGATGTGTGTGCTGGTGTCGGCAGCCGTTTCGTCAGCCACTGCCGGCGAGAGCCCGGAGGGATTCACGGTGACCGGGACTAGCCCCGTTCTGTAGAATCTGAGCACGCCTTGCCGGCGCGGCGCGATTCCCGATCCCTCTGTGTCAACATGAGTGAGACAACAGCCTCCCGATTTATTAGAGTAGAGGGCAGCCATTTATAGGTGGGTGTTCACACCGCACATGCACGTTTTTGTCGGGATTGTTCGAGCACGCGAGCCGTTGATACATGATTTCGCTTTTTCTTGTTCATCTTTTTCGGCTTCTT
>Ga0123334_1006735_pt1 | contig 10527 bp, 8 predicted proteins | sample BiotimSIPDNA_FD_89706 | JGI IMG/M metagenome (GOLD analysis project Ga0123334, IMG submission 89706) | Anaerobic biogas reactor microbial communites from Washington, USA - Biogas_R1 time_0 SIP DNA | ecosystem: Engineered > Bioreactor > Anaerobic > Unclassified | place: Washington, USA | collected... | reverse complement strand
TCGGCTCGTCACATCCTGGGGCTGGAGAAGGTCCCAAGGGTTCGGCTGTTCGCCGATTAAAGTGGCACGCGAGCTGGGTTCAGAACGTCGTGAGACAGTTCGGTCCCTATCTGTTGTGGGCGTAGGAGATTTGCGGAGCTCTGACACTAGTACGAGAGGACCGTGTTGGACTGACCTCTGGTTTACCGGTTGTTCCGCCAGGAGCACTGCCGGGTAGCCACGTCGGGATCGGATAAGTGCTGAAAGCATCTAAGCACGAAGCCGGCTTCAAGATGAGATCTCCCTTAAGGGTCGTTGGAGATTACGACGTTGATAGGCCGCAGGTGTAAAGTCAGCAATGGCAAAGCCGAGCGGTACTAATTGCCCGTGACTTCGTTCAGAGCATCACTGATGTGTGGTGTGTACTTGCTCAATGATCTGTATTTTCTGCCGTGTTGCACACGTGTCAACCTTATTTCAGGTGACTATAGCGTTGGGGTTCCACCTCTTCCCATTCCGAACAGAGAAGTTAAGCCCAACCACGCCGATGGTACTGCGCAAGTGGGAGAGTAGGTAGTCGCCGTTTTTAGAAAGCCCTGATAGCTAACGCTGTCAGGGCTTTCGTCGTATATAACGTTTTTGGGCGACGCCAAAGGTGTTGCCCTGATAGCATTCGCTGTCGGGGGCTTCGTCATTTTAAAAGGCTTGGGCAACGTTAACCAGGAGGCGTTAACCCTAAAAAGCAAGCTTGCTAATCTTAAATTGCAGATAGGCCATCAATGCACTGCAGCTGGTCATAATCAGAATAAAAGAGGGTAGTTGGAGATTAACCAGCATGGGCGCAAAGACACTCAACCAGCCTATGGGTTGTGGATCGATGAGTAGTGCTACAAATGATAGCATAGTAAAAATGCCTGTAAAGACGGATGTGAAGAATGATACCCTAAATTGTTCATACGATAGACTTGATTTATTTTTACCAGCATGCAAACAACGGCGTTTCCAACAGATGGCGCTCAGTAAGCCGACAAATAAGAGTATGAAAGGGAGAGCCTGGCATGCCACGTAAAAGAAAATCATATATGAAAAATAGCATATCAAAAAAATGTTGACTGGAAGGGTGTAGATGTCAACCCGAATAAGCAACTTAAGGACGACCGATATTAATGCACCTAGCACGAATCCGGAAAGGCCAAAGCCGACAGCAAATTCCAAGTGCTTGGATGATGAATAAGCACCAACAGCCGTCATGAGAAACATCAACATGGGTAGCACTAATAAAAGCAGCAGTTCTATCCATTTATCGATACCCGTATGAATGGTCAAGCGTGTTGCCATGTTGTTTTTTTGGTTTATTTTTGAGATACAATTGTAAACATACGTCCACGATAACGATTTTCCAAACGATTGCATGGTTTTCTTCATCGGAAGAATGTCAAATTTTCTATCTACCTTTGCATCCACGTTCTCAACCATATTCCAATACCTCAAAACATTGATTGTACATCAAGAAAGAGGTATCAAAATCGATGACCGATGAAAAAATGGCGTTTTGAAACCATGCAGGTCCATGCCGGTTATACACCGGATCAGACCAATTCCCGAGCTGTTCCTATCCATCCAACGACCGCTTATGTGTTTGATGGCGCTCAACACGGAGCCGACTTGTTCAACCTTGATTTTAAGGAGGGAGTTTCACCCTATATATATACGCGTCTCAATAACCCTACCAACAGCGTTTTTGAACAACGTATGGCTGCCTTGGAAGGAGGGATTGCTGCTGTAGCAACTGCTTCTGGGCATGCCGCACAACTGTTGACCATGCTCAACTTGCTGAAAACAGGTGATAATTTTGTGACCAGCCCCTATTTGTACGGAGGCACCCATAATCAGTTCTTTGTCAGTCTTAGGGATTTGGGCATCGAAGCCAGAAAAGCTAAGGACGACACAGCACCAGCTATGGAAGCCTTGATCGATGAGCATACTAAGGCGTTGTATACCGAAAACATTGGCAATCCCAAGTTTAATATACCCGATTTTGAGGCGTTGGCCGCATTAGCCAGGAAGTATGATATTCCCCTTATCGTAGACAATACCTTTGCCTGCGGAGGCTATCTCTGCCGTCCCCTAGATTTTGGCGCCAATATCGTGGTGGAAAGCGCTACCAAATGGATAGGTGGCCATGGAACCTGCATGGGAGGTGTTGTTGTAGATGGAGGTACCTATAATTGGGGCAATGGAAAATTCCCCAAATACACCCAGCCTTCAGATGGGTATCATGGATTGGTTTTTTGGGAGAAATTTGGCAAGGCAGCTTTTGCCATGCGACTGATCGCTGAGAACCAACGCGACTTGGGGGCCTGCCAGAGTCCGTTTAACAGCTGGCAACTGCTTCAAGGCTTGGAAACCTTGTCGGTCAGGGTACAGAAGATTTGTGACCAAGCAATGGAATTGGCGCAGTGGTTGAATCAGCATCCAGCAGTCTATGATGTCTGTTACCTTGGATTGCCAGATCATCCTTATCACGCATTGGCCAACAAATACCTCAGCCACGGTTATGGAGGTGTTTTAACCTTCCGTGTGAAGGGTGGCTACGATCAAACCGTTCGTTTTGTCGAAAGTCTGACATTGATTTCCCATGTGACCAACATAGGAGATGTCAGGACACTGATCACTCACCCAGCCTCCACCACCCATCGTCAGCTGTCAGAATCAGATCAGCAAGCCGGAGGTGTTTACCCCGACATGCTCCGTTTGTCAGTAGGTCTGGAGCATGTGGACGATCTAAAAGAAGACCTGGAGGAAGCTTTTGCCCAACTAAATCGATAGCCCCTATTCAAGATGCCATTAAACCTGCCCAATCAACTGCCGGCGATTGAGTTGCTGAAAAAGGAGCACATCTTCGTCATGGAAACTGGAAGGGCTTCCAGTCAGGATATACGTCCGTTGAGAATTGTCATTCTCAACCTGATGCCCCTAAAAATTATTACAGAAACCGATCTGATCAGGCTTTTGTCCAATACGCCCTTGCAGTTGGAAGTGGAATTCATGCGTTTGAAAAGCCATGTGTCCAAGAACACACCGATGGAACACATGAAAGCCTTTTACCGCAGCTTCAACAGTATGCACGATCAAAACTATGACGGTATGATCATTACTGGAGCTCCTGTTGAACAATTGCCCTTTGAGGATGTCACGTATTGGGACGAATTTAAAGCCATTGTGGATTGGTCCAAGACACATGTCACGTCTACAATGTACATATGTTGGGCGGCACAAGCCGGTTTGTACCACAGCTATGGCATACCCAAGTACCCCTTGGATCACAAGATGTTCGGCGTGTTCAAACACAGCATGAATGAACCACAGAATCAGATTTTCAGGGGGTTTGACGATGAATTTTTTGTTCCGCACAGTCGTCATACCGAAATCAGGCGCGGAGACATTGTTAAAGTCCCCGAACTGACGTTGCTCTCTGAATCTGAGGAGGCAGGCGTCTACATGGTGATGGCTAGGAATGGAAGGGATTTTTACATCACTGGTCACTCCGAATATTCCCCGAATACCCTGGATACTGAGTACAAAAGGGATCTCGCCAAAGGCTTACCCATTAACAAGCCCATGAATTATTACCCGGGTGATGATGCGTCAAAGACACCGCTCGTTCGCTGGAGAGGCCATGCCAATTTATTGTTTACCAATTGGTTGAATTATTTTGTCTACCAGGAAACGCCTTACGATATTACGCAGATTCACTAAAAAGCATCGTTGATACATGGCAAAATCTCGCCTCATTGAATTGCTGGCTCCTGCCAAAAACGCAGAGACGGCCAGGCAAGCCATTCTTCATGGCGCCGACGCTATCTACCTGGGCGCCCCTAGGTTTGGCGCCAGGGCGGCAGCTGGCAACAGCCTGGAAGATATTGCCGAGGTGGTGAAAGAAGCACATGCCTGGCATGTTAGGGTGTATGTTACGTTGAACTGCCTGTTGTATGATGAAGAATTGCCCGAGGCTGAAGCCCTTGTATGGGAGTTGTGGGAGATAGGAGTTGATGCACTTATCGTGCAGGATATGGGGCTAACCAAATGTAACCTGCCACCCATACCTTTACATGCCAGCACCCAAACCAACAATCGAACGGTGGAAAAGGTGCAGTTTCTGGAAAAAGCGGGCTTCAGGCAAGTGGTATTAGCCAGGGAGTTGTCCATCAATCAGATACAGACCATTGCCGAACAAACCAAGGTGCCCCTTGAGGCCTTTGTGCACGGCGCTTTGTGCGTCAGCTACAGCGGTCAGTGTAATTTGAGTCATGCCCTTGGTGGACGAAGTGCCAATAGGGGTGAATGTGCCCAAAGTTGCCGTCTGCCATACGATGTGTTGGCTGAGGACGGAACCACGTTGATCAAACAGAAACACGTGCTTTCCTTACGCGACTTCAATGCCAGTGAACACCTGGAAGCATTGATTGATGCCGGTGTCACATCGTTTAAGATTGAGGGACGATTAAAAGATGCCGGGTATGTGGCCAACGTAACAGCATGGTACAACCAGGCATTGAACCGCATCCTGGACCAACGCCCCACGCTCAGACGTGCTTCCTTGGGGCAAGTGAAGTTGGCTTTTACCCCCGATCTGTATAAAAGTTTCAACCGGGGATTTACCGATTATTTTCTGAAGGCTAGGGCTCCTATGAACAACAGGGACACACCAAAGTCTCTGGGTGAGCCAGTGGGTGTGGTTAAACGTGTGCTCAACGATAGAATGGAATTGACCCTCAACACGCCTCTAGCAAACGGTGATGGCCTTAGTTATGTAGGACCTGATGGCCAATTTGCTGGCTTCAGGGTAAACAGGGTAGAGGAGACCACGGTCTTTCCGGCCAGCTCTCCAACCATCAAGCCCGGTACGCGTGTCTTCCGAACGTATGACCAGGAATTTGAGCGCACACTGGAACGTCATGAAACCAGGAGGCTTCTGGCTGTTCGGTGGTCATGCTGGGAATTGACCGATGGTTTTGCCCTCGAATTGGCAGACAATCATGGACATCGGGTGGTGAAACAGTTTACATACCCCAAAATCGTGGCCAATAAACCGCAAAGTGACCAGGTGGCCTTGCAGTTGGGAAAATTGGGGCAAACGCGTTTTGTCATGGAAGCGTGTCAGTTGGATTGGTCGGTCGATTGGTTTGTGCCTGCATCAATGTGGAGCAATTGGCGCAGGGAACTGTGTGAGGCTTTGGAGCAGGTCATTCAGTTGTCGTACAAGCGCGAAGTGGTGGCGTTTGAACAGACCAACCATCCTTATCCTGAGGAAAGGCTCACCTTTCTGGATCACGTGTTGAACGAGGCCTCCAGGCAGTTCTTTGTTGATCACGGTGTGAAAGAAATGGCTTGGGCGCCCGAGCATCAAGCCTCTACGCAATACGCGGAGGATACGATCGTAATGATCAATAAGTACTGTCTGAAATACGAGTTGGGGTGTTGTCCCAACGTTGCCTCGCACGATCACCACAAACCAGCGCCTGCCTGGTTGGTTTACCAGGAACGAAAGATCCGCTTACGGTTTGATTGTAAACGGTGCGAAATGCGCCTGGTGATGCAACCGTCAGGGGTGATAGAGGGAACTGCTGAGTAATGCCTGGGCATCGACCATGTCCATCAATTCACTTGGAGTGGCAGCATCGTTTTGAAGCATGTAAGCCTCAACAATGCGGTACCCCAGCCATGTGACGGCACGGGCTGGAGATTCGTCCGGAAAAAAGGCAGTGGAGGGGCCCTCTTCGATGAATTTGGCAATGTTCAGTTTGTCGGTCGTATAGAGCATTTGGTTGTCCAGTAAACTTTTCCAAAGCATCTTTTCATTTGCTTTACACCAGGCCAGTTCTTCGGGTGTGAAAGCCAACACGCGCTCCAGCGGTTCGTCGGGGAGTACGATGCTAGTTAGAAAAGCGATTTTCCCTTCATAGATCATATGGTCAAGGAGACGGTCTTTTTGTATCATTCTTTCCAGTGTCCATTCGGAACGAATCCATCCCATCAGGTAGTCGGATAACAACTTTTCAGGCACCATGCGGCGGTATTGATAGGGCTCATATAAGATGCTGTACATGGGGTGATTGGCTCCCAGATATTTGTCCAGACTGGCTGATAGCATGCCGGGTGCAGAGACGGTGGATTCACCATATCCGGATATATGCATGTACACGGTGGGTATGGTCATATGAGGGAAAAAGTAGGTCAACCGGTGAAAAGCCCATGATAAGTCTTCCTCCAATTGGGATACATCCAGAAAGGTGGTCTCACAACTGTCGTAAAGGTTGGCAACGTCAGGGTCGTTGTGGAAGATGGTATAGAAATCCTTGTAGAGTTTACTGCCTGGTTCACCCACTTCCATGATGCTGGTGGCATAGAGGTAGAGAAAAGCAGAGTCTACCGTTGGGTCTTCTGTCTGAAAATCCTGATCGAAACGTTCGATGGAGACTTGGTGGGAAGGGTAGCCTGGTACGCTGAAACGGCTTTCCCTGCAACCGACCAGCAACAGGCAAACGGATAGGAGACAATAGATGGGTTTCATTGTGCGTTGTGTTTTTACAAAGATACATAAATCGGTTTCCCGTTGTCCCAGGATGCTTTTTTCTTGCAAAAAAAAAGCCCCGCGCAGTGTGCGCAGGGCTTTGATTGTAAAGGGAGTCAAAGGGATCAACCTTTGTTTTCGAGTTGTTCCTTGAGAGCGGCCAAGGCGTCAATGTCACCCAATGTGGTTTTTTCCATCTTGGGAGCGGAGGTTTCTACCTCTTCTTTTTTGGCTGTTTTCTTGGTACCGGCAGCTTTTTTGGCGGCTGGTTTGGCAGCTACGTCACTACCCTTGGCTTCATCTTCGTGGATGCGGCTGTGTGACAGGATGATGCGCTTGGAGTCCTTGTTGAATTCAATCACCTTGAAGGCAATCTTTTCGTCAACTTGTGCCGTGGTGCCATCTTCCTTAACCAGGTGTTTGGGAGTAGCAAAGCCTTCAACACCGTAAGGCAGGGAGACTACTGCGCCCTTGTCCATCACGTCGATGATGGTACCTTCGTGGATGCTATCAACATTGAAGATGTTTTCAAAAACATCCCAGGGATTTTCTTCCAGTTGCTTGTGGCCCAAGCTCAAGCGGCGGTTGTCCTTGTCGATTTCGAGAACGACCACTTCGATGTTGGTGCCCAATTGAGTGAATTCGCTCGGGTGTTTGATCTTCTTCGTCCAGCTCAGGTCGCTGATATGAATCAGACCGTCTACACCTTCTTCGATTTCTACAAAGACGCCGAAGTTGGTGAAGTTGCGAACCCTGGCTTGGTGGCGGCTGCCAACAGCGTATTTGGTTTCGATGTTAGCCCAAGGATCTTCCTTGAGTTGCTTGATGCCCAAGGACATCTTACGTTCTTCGCGGTCGAGGGTCAGGATAACAGCTTCTACTGTGTCGCCCACCTTCATGAAGTCTTGAGCGCTGCGCAGGTGCTGTGACCAGCTCATTTCGGAAACGTGGATCAAACCTTCAACGCCAGCTGCGATTTCGATGAATGCACCGTAATCGGCCATAACGACAACGCGACCTTTAACCTTGTCACCCACCTTGAGGTTGGTGTCGAGGGCATCCCAAGGATGTGGGGTCAGTTGTTTCAGGCCCAGAGCGATACGTTTCTTTTCATCGTCAAAGTCGAGGATAACAACGTTGAGTTTCTGATCGAGTTCAACCACTTCTTTAGGATCGCTTACACGGCCCCAGCTCAAGTCGGTGATGTGGATCAAACCGTCTACGCCGCCCAGGTCGATGAACACACCGTAAGAGGTGATGTTCTTGACTGTACCTTCGAGTACCTGACCTTTTTCCAGTTTGGCAATGATTTCTTTTTTCTGTTGTTCCAGTTCGGCTTCAATAAGAGCCTTGTGAGATACAACAACGTTCTTGAATTCCTGGTTGATTTTAACAACCTTGAATTCCATGGTTTTGCCAACAAATACGTCGTAGTCACGGATGGGCTTGACGTCGATTTGTGAGCCGGGGAGGAAGGCTTCGATGCCGAATACATCGACAATCATACCACCCTTGGTGCGGCATTTTACGAAACCCTTGATGATTTCGTCGTTTTCGAGGGCTGCGTTCACGCGGTCCCAGCTGCGGGTGGCGCGGGCTTTCTTGTGTGAAAGGATGAGTTGACCCTTTTTGTCTTCTTGATTTTCAATGTAGACTTCAACTTTGTCACCCACTTTTAAATCGGGGTCGTACCTGAACTCGTTCATGGATACGATACCGTCAGATTTGAAGCCGATGTTGACGACTACCTCGCGTTTGTTCATCGAGATAACGGTGCCTTCAACAACTTCTTTGTCTTTTACGGTATTCAGGGTGTTGTCATAGGCCTTTTGCAGGTCTTCCCTGGATGTGGTGCTGTAGATGTCGCCTTTTTCGTAGGCGTCCCAGTCAAATTCGGTAGCTGCAGGTGCAGCGGGTGCGGGGGCAGCAGGCTTTTCAGCGGCAGGTGATGCGGGAGCTTCGGCTACAGGAGCCTCTGGTTGTGTGGCCTGGGCTTCAACCTGAACAGGTTCTTCAGCCGGCGTGGCTTGTTTGTTTTCTTCCATTGTGGATGTTTCCTTGTAAGAATTTAATAAATTGGACATTATATTGATTCGAAAATCGGCCGCAAAGATAGCGAATAAAATCGAGACTAAACAACGCTTTTTCCAATACTTAGCTGTATTTTTGTGTGTAAACGATTAAATTAAAAAGACCTATGTCTGGAATGAAACCGACCTTGTTGTCTGGATTGGCTATTGCGATGTTGCTGTTGACTGGTTGTCGGAGCTATGAGGTCTTCCAAATGGAGGTGCTCCGTCCTGCCTATATTAACCAATCTGTGGGGGAAAACGGTGTTCTCCTGATTGACAACGCAGGTACTCAACCCGAAGCCATAGGACATTCCCTTACCATGCCTAATCGGGTTGGGAAAGATTCGGTGATTCAGTTGTCGGCCCGGTCGGCCGATGCAAAACCCATGCTCTTGGGTTTTTTACATGATAAATTGCTGGATAATGGTTTTTATCCGGAGATTACAGTGGCTGCCAACACGTGGTTCCCTTCAATGAAGGACGGATCCCTGGACTTTTTAACTTTTCAATCCTTGACTGAACGCCAAAGGGCCTTTCTAAGGGATTCGACAGCTAGTCGGATGTGGATTTCCCTGGATGGCTGGTTCTTGAAGACGGAAACAAAGGTGAAACCAATTGACGAGGTCAATAGTTCGACACTGTTCTTTACAGCCCAACGAAATGTCTATGCGTCAACGGTATGGAGGGTTTTTGACGCGACAACTGATACCTTGATGTTGGCTTTCAAATACAACGACACCCTTTTTTGGGAGAGGCTTGGTCGCTTACCTCAACAGGCTGTCAATGCACTGCCGACTGTAGATAGTACCTTGGCGGAAATTGCTGATTATATGACTAACCGTATTGTTAAGCTGTTGACGCCTTATTGGGATCCGGTGGCGAGAATTTATTTCATTAGTGGAAGTTATCGGATGAAATACGGTTATGATGCCATCAGGGTAGATAACTGGAATCAAGCGGCAGCCATTTGGCAAGAAGAGTGCGAAAATGGGGTAGGTCGTAGTGCTTATAGGGCTGCCATGAACCTCATATTACACTATGAACGTCTGGGTGATCCTGCGGAAGCCTTGGCTTGGGCAACAAAGGCTGAGGAATTGATGAATAAGCCATTGAGTATGCGATTGAAAAGCGATGAAGACCTGTTGACCAATTGGAAAGAAACGCTTACCCGACGTATTGCTGAGTTGGAACGCTTGGGCTACTGATGCCACTCGTTACCAATGCTTGAAATGAAGGGAAAAGTCGATGTGTTACCAAGATATTTTGTACATTTGAGCCCTGGTGCATCAGCACACCAAACAATACTTCTGTCAACTGGTTTAATATGAAAAACGAACCCTTGTCCCATACCCTTGATTTTGCCTTCCGCAAAGCCTTGGACAAACTCAGAGTTAGGGAGTCATCGGCAGCCATTGTCGATTTGTATGTGTTACCCAATCCAGACTCGGGCGACATCACCATTATGGACGATGAAGACAATACGCTGGTGAAAGTGCCCGTGCCTGCCTGGGAAGAACAGGGTGAAGACCTGGAAACGGAAGCCGCTCTGAAGAGTTGTGAAACCTTGCTGATCAGTCTGGTCAAGCAATTGCACGAAGAGGGTCAATTTGAAACGTTGAACATCATCAAACCTTTCTCGGTGTTGATGGTCGACGAGGACATGGAAGTGTTGGCCGAGTTGATGACCATCGATGAGGAACAATTGTTACTCAGTGATGACTTTTTCAAACACATGGACGAGGAACTTGACGGATTTTTCAAAGAACTGATGGCTGACACAAACAAATAAAGCCGGAAGGTTGAAAAGTGTGCCCGACGTTTTGTATTTCAAAAAATCTGACTAATTTTGCGCCCGCTCAGCCCTCCAAAAGGAGGGTTTTTACGAAGAGAAACAAGGTAGTC